>JACCDI011104510.1_pt1 | contig 124274 bp, 99 predicted proteins | sample 7442791 | NCBI WGS metagenome assembly JACCDI01 (sample SAMN15323434, study PRJNA562643) | freshwater metagenome | isolation source: river surface water | place: USA:Blue River Watershed | collected 2017-08-15
ATTTGGAACAGCACCAATGGGAATGCCACCAGGAGCACCAATGGGAGGACCATTTGGAACAGCACCAAGAGCACCAATGGGAATGCCACCAGGAGCACCAATGGGAATGCCGTTTGGAACAGCACCAAGAGGACCAATGAGAATGCCACCAAGAGGACCATTTACTGGAGCACCAAGAGGAATGCCACCAATGGGAGCAGCACCAACAACAGTAACTAAAAAAAATATATTTATAAGTTTATTAAAAAATCTTAAATTTCATTTTAAAGATGTAACAACCAGAGATACAATAGGAAGATTGATGAAAAGAATTTTTGGTAAAGATATTAAAACTGGAGAAGTAATTACTTTATATAATTCATTATTGAACACAAATGAAGAAATTCAAAATATACAATATGATAGTAATAATTTTTTATTTTATTATTTTATGTTTATATTTACTGAATTTTATTCAATTTGTAATAAGACAAAAAATGAAATTAGAGATTATAAAATTAATTTAACATTAAATAGATATATTGATGTAATTACTTATAATTATCCATGTTTAGTTTATTGTTTAACCCAGTTATTATTAGTATTTAGTAGACTTGTTTATTTTATGAATTTATATATTGATGAATTTAAATTAAGTAATTTAACAACAAATGCTGATTTTAATGATAATGTCAATGAATATAATAAATTAATAAATAATTTTTATAATATAATACAAAAAATAATAAAAAATATAAATGAAATTAATAGTAATTTAGGTAAATATTATTCTATAAATTATATTGAATCTTTTACTCGTGACTTTAATAACAAGAAAATAAATATCAAAGATTTTAAGAATAGTGAAATGATTACAAATGTATTTGATGAAATAAATGTAATACCCAATAATATTGAAGAATTTATAAAACCAATTCAAGAATATTTAAAACCTTCGAAACAAAATGAAATAAGTCTAGCAAAACAGTATTTAATTGAACTCTTAATACCAATTAATAGAAACTATAATAACATACATATTATAAAGCCTGATTATACACGTGAAAATGGTAAATCTAAAATAGGTTATATTTTCCCTTGTAATATTGTATTTGAAAACAAATTATTTAAAGGAAAAAAAATACCAAAAGGAGCACCAAAATTATCATTTCAAAAAGAATTTATAATTGAAATGATGAAAAAACCTTTAACACAAGAAGTATTTGATAACGTTTCTAAAAAATTTTATAAAGATGAATTTAATGATTTAGATTTTGTCAATAATATTTTATTAACTCACAAAGATATTCCTGAAGAAAATAAGGAGTTAATTCGTAATTTTTTAAAATCGAAAACTGTACCACCAACAGGAGTACCGCCATCACCGCTTGATCTACCAACACCAACAGAAAATAAAAAAAAAGAAGATCGATTTGAAGTATTATCTGCAGAGGAACGCCCTATTGTAGTACATTTATCTACATTTATAAAAAATGAAAACACATTAAAAGACTATCTTGAAAAAAAAAAAGAACATTTATCAGATGAGTTTCTAGAATATCTAATAAGTGAAAAAAGTACAATTAAAAAAGAAAATAAAGAATTATTAAAAAATTATATAGATAATAAAAAAACAAAAGCACCACCAACAGACAAAAAGGAATTTACTCCAAATACACCTCAAGGCACATTAAGAAATAGAATTCAAATGGGTGAAAAAACTGAAGAACAAATAGTCGAATTATTGAATTTATATAAAGATGAATTAAGTGATGAGTATATTCAATATTTATTAAACTATCAACATTTATCAGATAGAAAAAAAAATATAATAAGAGAATATATTGAAAGTAAAAAAACAAAAGCACCATCACCAGTAACACCACCAATAGAAACAACATTTACACCTTTTGAACTATTAACTGATGAAAAACTCATTGAGATAATTAAAACAGATAAACCATATACAATAAATGGTGATAATTTAACAATAGAACTAAATTTTCTTGAAGCAATTTTAACTAGAAGTAATGAATTTTTAAATAATCTTTTAAAAAATAATGAAATAACAGAACAACATAAAAATGTTATACAAAATTTAAGCAAAGACCCTGAAGCTACTTTAGAATATACTAAAAATTATATAAAATCAAGTTTAAAAAAAGATTTAATACATGAAAAGGATGAAAATGGAAAAATAATAAAAATACAAGCTACTAATTTTATTGCTTTACTTCAAAGTAGAACTATTGAATTTTTAAAAGAACTTCTAGGAGATAGTGAAATTACAGAAACAAATAAAGTTATAATCCAAAATATAATTGATTCTAAAGAAAAAGTTTCAGATAATGTTACAGACGATATGTTAGCTATTACTATTATACCAAAAGATTTTATTGATGGTATTTTAGAAAATATTAGAAATAGTGTATTAGATAAAAAAGAAATTAAAAATTTATTAATAAGATTTATTGATAATCCAATTGTAATAACAAGAATATTTGATGATGAATCTATACCAAAAGAAAAGAAAGAAATAATACGTGAATTAATAAATGAACAGAAGTTAATTAATGAGGCTGGACGATTAGATAGTCCATTATCAACCCCTGATAGTCCATTACGAACACCAGATATAACATCAGCAGTGGGATTAAATCCAATAGATAACTTACAAAATACCGAACTTCCACCACCAACTCCTGAATTAATAAATAAAAATATACAAAATATGGCAAATTTTGATATAAACCAAGTAACAAGAGAAATGTCAGAAACGAATCCTGAATTAAAAAATACAGCCACAGTATTACAACAATTACAACAAGGTAAAAAATGGGGTGATATTCTTTCGGGTGGAGGTCCTTACCATATTTATAATACTCAATTACGTGATTCTACTCCAGTTTCTTATTTTAACACAGAAATATTAGATGATTCAACAAAAGACAATTTAGGACAAATTAAATATAATCAAATTCTATTAGATAATGATAAAAAATACATTATATTACAAATACTAAAACACAATATGGAATTACATAATCAAATTATTAAAATTAAAATTATAGAAAATCTAATTCCGAAGTTAATAAATAAAATGAAAACAGATACTGACTCAAATATTTCCAAATATAAGAAATTAATATTAGACACAATAAAAGATAAAGATGTAAAAGATAAAGATATTATGGTTTCAGTATTTAAAATTTTTGATAATATATTTAATAACTATATTAAAGGTCATAGTGAATATTTCTCAAAATTATATTTACAACAATTTATGAAAGATGAAACTAAACGAGATATTGATTTTAGTATATATAATTTTAAAACTACAAAATCACGCGAAGATGTTGAAAAAGTATTTCCTGATGTATTGTCTGTATTTATGGGTAGTAATAATGATTTAGATAATGTAACAAATCCATCTGACTTAAATATTAATAAAATATTTTTCGAAAAAGTAAATAGTAAGGGTGATAATACCATTCATAATATACAAAATTATAGTAATTTAATTGAAGAAAGTCAAGAAAAATGCTATAAATTAGATGTATCAATACTAGATTTATTTAAGAATAAAAAAGTTAAATATGATTTACGTGATAGTTCAAAACATACACCATTATTTTATGCAATTAAACTATTAAACACTGAATTAATTGAAAAATTAGTTGAAAAATCAAGTGTTAATACAGATAATGTAAAAATAAATGGAGTAACACCATTACGTTATACATTAAATTTATTATATAATCACTTAAATGTATTGAATCAAACTCCTAAAGTTAACTTTAAATTTACAGATAATCTTGGAAATATTCTAAATGAAAAAATTCAAGGAAAAATTAATAATAAAATTAAATTAAATACAATACAATATATTTATAAATTCCTAACTAGTATGTTGAATCATAACTTCTTATTACGTTCTAAACAATTTAAAAAGAGATTAGAAAAAATAACAAAAGACAAAGTAGATTTAGAATATTCATTAATAAATTATTTTAATAAAAATATATATGAATTAAAAAATATAAATGGTGATAAAATATTATCTGAACATAATGAAAGTATTAAATTCGAAAAACAAAAAATAAAAGAAAAATTAGATAAATTAAATTCAATTGATTTAGGTGCTAATATTCCAGATAATATTAAAAATGAAATAGATTATAAAAAACAAAAATTAAATGATAGATTATCAAAATTAAAAGAATATGAATTAGGAACAAATACTTTTAATAAAAAATTAGATATAACTAATAATATTCGCTCTGTAAAATTAGACTATTCACGAATAGATAGTTTGTATTTAGCTATTCAAGAAATAATTGTGATCAATAGAACAGTAGACCCATTAAATAAATTTGACTCAATAACATATGTTGATTTATTTAATAGATATTTGGATAGTGATGAAGCGCATAATACTACTCATGTTCATTTACTCCTTTCAAATGGTCTACAAACATTACTAGATAAAAATAGTAAAACTCTCAAAGTAAAAGATTTGAAAGATGAATTAACTAAATATAATAAATATTATGAATCTGTATTTGTTGATTTAATTAATGACTATGAAGAATTACCAGAATATTCAACTGATAATATTAATCCAATACTATATGACACTATATTTATTATCAAAAATGTTTTGTTAGTAACTATAATTATGCCAATGTATTATACTATTCTAAAATATATTCAAAATATGAATATCAAAAAAGGTCTAGATATACAAGATTCTAATGTTCAAATTGATTTTATATTAAATAAATCTAATAAAAATGGTCAAAATGTTGTATTATATGTATTAGATGAATTACCAACTAAATTAATTAAAAAGAATTTAAATATCTATGAATATGAAGATGACCCTGCTAAGAAAGATAAAAATAATACCAATATATATTTAAAAGAAATATTAGAATATATGAAGGGAGAAATATCTGATGAATTAATTGCAGAAATAAATAAAGATGTTATTGAATATTATTCTATCATAATAAATACTGTCCTACCTGAAATGAAGATATATTGTGATAATTATTATAAATATATTAAACATGAAGCAAAATTAATTAAAATAACTGAATTAATTTTAGAAAAAGCAAACAATGAATCTTAATTTACTTTAGAATAATTACTCATATGATTAGTACCTTCTGGTATTTCTTCAAGTGTAACTAATTCTATTGTGAAAGAATGATTCATTCTATTAAAGTTATATAATTCACCATTTTTATCATAGAAAGTAAATTCTAATTCACTTATTTCAGCTATTGGGTCATGTGAATAAAATGGTGCATCCACAAACGTATTATACATTGTTTTATTATAATCATTTGTTGTTAATATCTTCGCAAAAAATGATTTTATTGGTCCATTACTACTTATGTGATTTAATTGATTACATGCCATCAATATATACTTATCAGAATTCAATAAATTATCATTTTGTATTATAGGTCCATCATCATAACAATAATCCTCAGGTTCTAATAAATCTATTTCATATAAATCTTTATTTGTTATTACATTATTATATGGTGTAATCGAATAATCTTCTCCTACTTTACGGAATGCTAATAATTCACCTATTGTATCATCTTTATCAAATAATAATCGAAATTTACAATCTGCCAATATTCTTACTGCAGTTCCACCTTTTGTATTTGTTGCTGCTGGAGAAAGTTTGTTAAAATGTTCAACTCTAATTCTATATTTATCTGCATCTATTATTTCTTTAATTAAATGTTTCTTATTAAAAATATAATCCGGAATATCTGTATCTGATATTGCATCTTTAATTGTTATATATTCACCCACTTTTAAATTATGTGATGGATGATTAATATAGATATCATATATAACACGTGTAGCTGTAGATACATCAACTATATTATAAAATGGTTCATATAATTCTGCTTCTTTGTAACCTTTAAAAGTAGATTTGTTCAAATTATAATCAATTGTGCATTCTATATAATTTTTATTATTGTAACCAGTTTGCGTTACAACTTTTTCAACATTATAAATAGCATCAGTAATATATTTACTTAATTCTTCTTGTGAATAAACACCATTATCAATAGTAATAGAATATAAATAATCACCATCTTCCAAATTTTGCCAATATAATTTATTATTTGTAGAGTTAATTGGACAATCTTTTACATTTTTTTCTGTATTCGGAAATTCAGTTGAAATTAATCTAGCAATAACCACATTCAATAATACTTTACCTATAATAATAGAATAATTATTTAGATTTGGATATCCTGCAATAACTTCTAATACTTTGGCTACACATACATCACTCATCCCATATGTTATTACATTTGATGTTGTTACAAAAAAATTTGCAGTTTTGTTTAATTCAAATGTAAATGAATTAGGGGTAGTTTCAGTAATTATATGATATCCTTGTAAATTATCTGGTGATAATGGATATTCTGAATTAATTAAATTAATTGGTATACCGGCATAATATTTAAATATAACTGTAAAATTATAAACATCGGTTGAATCTGGAACAAATGATGTGCTAACACCATCATCATAGTTATCAATTAATTTTATATAAAATCTACCTGAGTTATATGTTACTAGTGGATTATTATCTGTATCATCTATAATAATTTGATGAGTTTTATTTATTGTATTTAATGGTATATTACCAATAAAACCATTTGTCCCTTGTATTCCTTGTATTTCTACTTCTAGTCCAATAGGATTGAATTTATTTAAATTAACATCAAATTCTGGTAAGTTATGTGGAATGTCAAAAGTTAAATAATTATTTGTGGATGAATCTATAAAAAATATTGGTGATGCACCAGTATATGTTTTATAAATTTTAATTACATATGGTACACCTATTATACTAACTTTATCGGTGACTGATAAATTATGATTCTCATAATAAACCTTTATTTTGTTACTGAATAATTTATATTCTATTGGATTTGTATCTAGTTGAATATAATTTTCATTAATTGATTTAGTCTTTTTTTGTAATGTTCTTGTATCTATGTGTATATAATTAGACTTATATCTAGGTAGACTATTAAAATTATTAATACCTTTCTGATTTAAGAAATCTCCATAAAAATCATATCTATCTGAATTCGGTGGCTTATAACTATAATTTGCTGGTTGACGTAATCCAAAAAGACCAGCATTAATATTATACATTTGTTGATAATTTGGTTGGAAATTTGGAACATTCTGATTTTTAATAATATCCTGTTGTTGCATTAGTTTTTCCTCTGTTAATTCATTATTAAGACTTGTTGTGTATCGATTATGGTTAGAATTTAAATAAGAATTGTTCATTTATATAATTATAATTTAAATAGATTATAATTTAAGTAAAATACCATAATAAATAATGAAAAAAGTTGAAGATTTGGTTTAAACAAAAATTGATAAAAATAGTATTTATTTAAAAGGATAAATATATTATATATTATAATGTCCAGTGATAAGATGAAAAAGTCTAGTAAAAATGCATCTAAAGAACTATCCGTCGAGGATATTTATAAAAAGAAGAATCATCGTGAACATATCTTAGATTTGCCCGATACCTATATTGGTAGTGCAGAACCTGATACACGTGAAATGTACGTTTATGATGATGAATCTAGTAAAATTATTAAAAAAGATATTACATATGTTCCTGGATTATATAAAATTTATGACGAAATTCTTGTCAATGCTCGTGACCATTCTATTCGTGATAAAAATTGTAAAAATATTAAAGTTTCTATTAATAAAGATGAAGGCACTATTTCCGTTTGGAATGATGGTGCAGGTATTCCTGTTGAACTTCATAAAGAACACAATGTTTATGTACCAGAATTAATTTTTGGTCACCTTCTAACCTCTTCTAACTATGAACAGAAAGGAAAGATAGTAGGGGGGAAAAATGGGTATGGAAGCAAATGTATTTCACCATTAGCATTTCTGCCAACTTGGAACGGTAAAATTAAATTAGCAAAAGATATTATTGTTGGTGATGAATTAATTGGCGATGATGGTACTAAACGTATTGTTAAAAAAATTATTACTGGTAAAGGACAAATGTATGAAGTTGAACAAGCAAATGCAGATTCTTATAAAGTTAATGATGAACATATTTTAACTCTACACATGCCAGATCACAAAGTTATTTTTTGGAATTCTTCGAAAAATGGCTGGTCTGTCCTTTGGTGGGATAATGATAAAAAAGAAATTAAACAAAAATGTCTTAAAGTATCTCAACCTGAAAAAATTAAATGCGAGGAATGTGATTTAGAATTATCTGGAAATATTCAACGTCATTATCGACGTGTCCATAAAGATAAAGAAATTCCTAAGAAAGAAAGAAAATCTCCAACTAAAAATCCGGAAGAAACAGAAGAAATTAAAAAGACTCGTCAAGAGTTAGAAGAATTTTGTAAAACTATTCCTGATAATAATGTATTTGACATTAGTATTAAAGATTATATTAAGTTAAATAATACAACTAAATTACGCCTAGCAGGTGTCCGTGGTCAATGCGTACAATGGGAAAAGAAAGAAGTTGAAATAGATCCGTATGTATTAGGATTATGGCTTGGTGATGGTTATTCTACAGGATATGCACATGCATGTTATGGTGAAAAGGATCCAGAAATTATTAATTATTTAACAGAATGGGGAAAAACTAATGATGCAACTATTAAGCAACGAGGTAAATATACATATACTATTAAATCTACAACACATGAGGGAGAAAAAGGTTATTCGCCACTTAGAAATCAACTAAAAAAATATAATTTAGTTAATAATAAACATATTCCGATTGAATATATTGTAAATGATCGTGATACTCGTCTAAAAGTATTAGCAGGTATTATTGATACTGATGGGTATGTATCTCGTGATGGAACTCGTATTAATATTGCACAAGGATTAGAACATAAACAAATAATTGATGATATTATGTTATTAGGACGTTCACTTGGGTTTAATTGTCAATTAACAAAAGGAAAGACAACATGGTCATGGAAAGGTGAAAAAAAAGACGGCGAAGCTTATAAGATTAATATTTCAGGAAATGGAGTCGAAGATATTCCTACTTTATTACCACGAAAGAAGTGCGCTGCACCAGAAATTCGTAATACAAATAAAAGTACCGGATATATTACAATTAAAGATGCTGGAATTGATGATTATGTTGGATTTGAAATTGATGACAACCAACGTTTTGTAATGAATGATTTTACAGTAACTCATAATTGCACCAATGTTTTCTCTACTGAATTTATTGTCGAAACAGTAGATGCAAAACAAAAGAAAAAGTATGTACAACGTTTCCTAAATAATTTATCAGTTATTGAAAAACCAACAATCACTGATGTAAAAGATAAAGAAGTGAAATCATATACACAAATTACATTTAAGCCGGATTATGCGCGATTTGGTATTAAAGGACTAACGAATGATATTCTTGCATTATTCAAGAAACGTGTATTTGATTTAGCAGCTACTACAAGTGAAAAAGTAAAAGTATCATTAGATGACAAAATAATTAAAGTAAATAATTTTGAAGATTATATTAATATGTATTATAGTAAGTTACCAAGTGAATTAATTTTTGAAGAAAATGAACGTTGGAAAGTAGGTGTATTGTATGATTCTAATTCAGGATATCAACAGATGTCGTTTGTAAACGGTGTTTGTACATATCAAGGAGGTAATCATGTAATCAACATTTTAGAACAAATTACAAAACAAATGGTAAACTATATTAAGGAAAAGAAGAAGGTTGTTGTAAAAGCATCTTATATTCGAGATAATATTAATATTTTTGTTGACAGTGTTATTGAAGACCCAAGTTTTAGTTCACAAACAAAAGAATTCTTAACAAGCAAAACTGCAAACTTTGGTTCGAAGATTGAATTAAGTGAAAATTTTATTAAGAGACTTGCAGATACGGGATTAGCAGATGAAGTTGTCAAATTTTCTCAATTCAAGGAAATGGCAGGTCTGAATAAAACTGATGGTAAAAAAGTAAGTAGATTAATGAATATTGAAAAATTAGCAGATGCAGAATGGGCAGGCACCAAGAAAGCAAAATACACGAAATTAATTCTAACTGAAGGAGATTCAGCGAAAGCATTCGCTCTTTCTGGTTTAGAAATTATTGGTCGTGAAAAATATGGTGTGTTCCCACTACGAGGTAAATTACTCAATGTGCGTGAAGCAACTGCATCACAACTATTAAATAATAAAGAATTTATTAATCTTAAAAAGATTTTAGGATTGAAACAAAATAAGAAATATACAGATGTAAGTCAATTACGTTATGGTGGTATTATTACTCTTACTGACCAAGATGTAGATGGCTCACATATTAAAGGATTAATTATAAATTTAATTCATACATTCTGGCCTAGCCTATTAAAAGTAAAAGGATTTATTCAATCGATGAGTACACCTATTATTAAAGCATTTAAGAAAAGTGATACTAAGAAACAAAATCCAAAGGTATTCTATACCATTACTGATTATCGTAATTGGATTGAATCTGAAGAAGCAAATAAATGGACAATCAAGTATTACAAAGGGCTTGGTACGTCAACAGAAAAAGAAGCAAAAGAAGTATTTAATGATTTTGATAACAGATTAATTAAATTTATCTGGGAAACAAGTAATCAAGAACAAGATATTGAAGGTAGTATCAGTCTCGGAGGAGGAAAACTCAAAGATAAATCTGAATCAAGTGAAGATTCTGACATTGAAGAATCTGAAGATAAAGAAGATGATACTGAATCAGCACAAGATGATGATGGTGATGATTTAGATGATATTAATAGTAAATCGAATGAAGCAATTCTATTAGCATTTGAAAAATTAAAAGCAAATGACCGAAAGAATTGGTTATTCAACTATGATAAAAATAATATTATTGATTATACTGAAAAAGAAGTTGGATATAGTGATTTCATTAATAAGGATTTGATTCATTTTTCGAATTATGATAATGAACGGTCTATTCCATCGTTATGTGATGGCTTTAAACCATCTCAACGTAAAATTATGTATGCATGTCTCAAACGTAAGATTGAACATGAAGAAATTAAAGTAGCACAATTAGGTGCATATGTAGCAGAACAAACTGAATACCATCATGGTGAAGTCAGTCTACAAGGTGCTATTATTAATATGGCGCAAGATTTTGTTGGAACAAACAATATCAACTTACTCTTACCGATTGGTAACTTTGGTTATCGTCGGTTGGGTGGTGATGATGCAGCTAGTGCACGTTATATCTTTACTAAATTAAGTCCATTGACTTCTTATCTATTCCGCAAGGAGGATGAGGCAATTTATGATTACATAGTAGAAGAAGGTCGTAGTATTGAACCAACACAATATGCTCCAATTTTACCGATGGTATTAATTAACGGAACAAAAGGTATTGGTACTGGATTTAGTACAACTATCCCAATGTTTAATCCAAAAGAAGTAGCACAAGTAATTCTAGATATGCTAAATGAAAGTGCCCCACGTAATCTAGCACCATGGTATTATGGATTCAAGGGAAAGATTACAAAACTTGCTGAGGATAAATACCAAACAACTGGTGTATATGAAATATTAAATGAAACAACGATTCGAATTACTGAAATTCCGATTGGTTATACAATTGATAAATTTAAGGAACATCTTGAATCATTTTTAGTGATTGATAAGAAAGTAACTGATAATTCATTTTTAACGAATGTTGTTGATAAGGGTGGTAACAATACTGTGAACTTTGAAGTTACCTTTGTCAGTAATAAACTACAACAGATGATTAAGAATAACTCTATTGAAAAGAAATTTAAATTAACTACATCTATTGCACTAACAAATATGTATTTACATAATCCGAAAGGAACTATTACTAAATATGAATATGTACAAGATATATTTGAAGAATTTTATAGTTACAGACTAAGTATTTATAAGAAACGTAAGGAATTTATGATTCGATTCTTAGAGAATCAGATGAACTTACTCAAATACAAGGTATTATTCATTGAAGAAAAACTAAGTGGAAAGATTGTTATTGAGAAACGTAAGGAAGAAGATATTCTAAACGATTTAGCAAAACGTGGCTATCCGAAACTACATACTGATGTAGATGCAGATGAAGAAAAGAAGAGTTATGGATATATTACTTCAATGCAGTTATTCAGTCTAACTCGTGAAAAGATAGATAAACTAAATGAGGAATATCAAAATAAAAAGAAAGAATATGAAGAATATAAAACTATTAAACTTGAAACATTATGGAAACGTGAAATTGAAGAATTTATCACTCAGTATGATAAATATATGAAAGAACTTGATGAAGAAAAAGCGAATGAAAATGATTCTTCAAAAAAGAAGAAAGGTAAGTCATCCAAAAAGAAATAAAATTATAACTTAATATAAGTATTTTCTAAATCTAATTTATTTACTAATTTTTTAACGTAGAAACTACTATTATTATTTTCTCTACGACGAGGTATTATTTTTTTTATATTTTTTTTTAAACAACAGATTCCATTATCTGTTGATTTTTCATCTAAGGTTTCTTCACCTCTTCTAAATCCTTGGGAATATTCAAACCCATAACAATCATCTGACATATTACATCTTTTTGCACATTGTCTTATAGGTACATCACGCACACATTTATCTTTAAACATATATTGACCTAAATATTCCTTATCATCATCCCTTTCATATGTAATATAGGATGTTCTTAATAAATCATCAAAATATTTAATAGAATAATCTTTCTTCTGTATAGGCCAATCTATTTCTATTATCTTATAATCCTTTATAGTTGGTTTATCCTTATTTGGATCTAATAAATTCATTTGTTGATTAATTATTTGATAATCTTTTATTTTTTTTGGGTCTTCTTCTTCTGAATCAGAACATTGATATAAAGTATTATAACTTAATGCATTTGGTTGTTTTATATCAAATTCATTTTTTATTGGATTTGGTTTATTACAACGAAACATTTCTTTATTATATTCTTCACCATAAGGAGAACCAATTGGTTTATATAATATTGGGTTTGTTGCTAAATAACATGCATTTAAACTTGTATCATATGCAAAAGCTAAACAGTTCATTGTTTTTGTACATATATCTCCACAATTTAATTTATCTGTATATACTTTTGCATCAAAATTCTCTCTTTCTAAATAACTTTTTACTATTATAACAAGGAGTAAAAAAACTAACAAATATAAAAATTGAATTTTCATTATATTATTTAAACTATTATTAATAATATAATAGATAAAAATGTGGGATAAAAGTATTATTTCAGAAATATTTTCTCTTAATTCTGATAATAAGATTTTAGAAGCAAATATTACAGAATCTACTTTTGATATTATTATATTTGAAAACTTATATAATCAGAAAATAAATTTGTTTGATAGAATTGATAATTTTGTAAATGCTTATAATAAATCTTTAACTCATGATAAAATATATTCAGATATATTTAATAATTATTGGAAATCTTTATTACTAAGTAAATATGATTTTATTAATATTGAACCACCAAAAAAAGATACTATTTTGATTAATATATTATTCAATCGTAACGATAAATATAAAATAGATTTTAGTAATTTAATCAAATTATTAAATGAAAAAGAAATTAATCAGTTTTGTTGCGATATATTAGAAGTTGGTAATTATGATATTATTAAAAATACTAATATATTTGAATTAAAAGAAATTAATAAAAATAAAAGATTATGGAAAGTATTTTCTTCTGGTCAAGATAATTCAAATATATCATTAGTTAAGTTCTTTACTAATTATCCGAATGAAGATTTTCTTCAAAGTTCATTCTCTCGCGATTTTATTAGACAATTAACTATTAATCAATCAGATAGTGAAACTATTCTTAATAAATTACTTAAATTTATTCATGAAATTTATGAAAGTAATAAAAGCTACTCATATATTGAACAAACATATTTACAAAGACAAAAATGTATTAGTCCTAAATTATTAATTGGTATCTTAAACTTATTATTCATTATTGCTGAAAATAAATTGTATAATAAACCAATTAATAAAGACTTAATAATCGATTTTAAATTTAATTCTAAAGATAAAATTAATATTAAATTACTTAAATTAATTATTAATGGTATAAAAATAAGTTTAATTCCAATAATTACTTCAAAGAATGTTGCAAATACTCGCAATATTGAATACTTATATCTTGTATCAAATATTTCTAACTATATGAATAATTTTTTAACATTTTATATTGATTCAAATTTATACATTGATGATGAATTATTAAATAATATTTTACATTTTTACCATAAACAAATAGAATATACTAAAAATATTATTGCAACTAATTCTGTATTAAATCTGTTAATAAATATTTTAGGAAATAATAAGGATTTATCACATAAACATAATAGATATGCTATATCAAGATTAATACTCGATATTGATATTAACCATTCGATGAAACATGATTATGATATTTCATTCATACAACAAAATATATTATATCCTCATTACGATAAAATATTTGAATCATATCTTAACTATTTTGATGACGTGAACCATTTAGAATTAGAGGATTTAAGTATGAATAAAGATAATATATATTTACATTATCGAGATATATTAGAATTTATGTCAGACACTATAAAAAATAAGTTAATTGATTTAGAAAAATATAAACAAAGAATATTTAAATTAGTAAATAAAATTGTTCTAAATACTACTAGATTGTTAGATGATATTATAAATTTATCTAAGGAATTTATTGAAAAAACAACAAATAGACCATGGGTTTCAGTTAGAATGATTAATGAAAATACTAATTATGTTACAAATGTATTAACTACGATTTTAAAATCATTAAAATATATACATAATATATCACTGCAACAAAATGATAAAATAAGTATTGAATCTTATGATGATACATCAATTTTACATATTACAAATTTAGTAACTAGCTCATTAATATTTTTCAAAAATAAGGAAAATGCATATCATAAATATTTTAAAAAATCAGAAATACAAAATGAATTAATTGATTATTCTGTAAAAAGTATTGAACTATTTTTAGTTAATAAATATTTTAAAAATATATTAAATTATAATTCTAAAGAAACATATGAACTAACTAAATATATGGATATATCTTATTCTAATATACAAAAATATTTGGAAGAAGAAAATGAAAATGAAATAGAATTACCTGATGAATTTATTGACCAAATTCTTTGTATTCCTATTAAAACACCAATCATGATTCCAAATATTGACATTGTATTTGATGAAACTAGTATTAAATCACATATTATGCATGAAAAAGCTAATCCATATACTAGAGAATATTTGGATGAAGAAATTTTAGAAAAATATAATAATAGAGAAGATATAAAAGCAAAGATAGATGAATTCAAAAAGAAATTAGATGAATATTATCAAAATAATAAGTAAATATTTTTTTATTTATATAGAATATAAATGAAAATAAATATAAAACAAGTTGACCAAAATAGTTTTGATGTTGATAACTTAAGTTATTTTATTGATACTATATTTAATAATTTTAAATATTTATATGATTATCCTTATGTAATTCATAGCAAACAAGAAATATTACGACTATTAACATCACCTAACTTTCATGGTTATTTAATTTATTACAAAAAATATATTATTGGTTATTTAGTTGGTGAATTGATACCTGTGCAAAATAAATTAATGTATTTTATTAATTATATTTATGTTAGCCCCAAATTTAGAGACCATAAATTAGGAACTAAACTAATGAATAAAGCTTTTAAATATGCTAAATCTAAGAAAGCTGATGGATTAGCTTTAATCACTGATATTGAAGATGAAAAATCTGTTAGATTTTATTCTAGATTAAAATTTAGTTTAGATGAAGATATGAAAAAGAATCAAAAGTTTGATGTATTAACAGTTTATTTTAATGATGAATATCATAATTATTACTAGTCTACATTAACATCTTTTGTATTTCTTTTTGATGAGAACGTGCATCTGGTGTTTCTAATATACATGGAATATTTAAATTCATAAAATATTTTCCAAAATATAATAATCCTTTCTCACCTATATATCCTTTTCCTATATTCTCATGTCTGTCCACATTTGCTCCTATTTCATTTTTACTATCATTAAAATGTATTAATTTAATATTCTTAATCCCAATTAGTTCTTCAAATGTATCTAAATATATATCAACACTATTTTTAGAACGTAAATCATATCCTGCATTAAAAATGTGACATGAATCAATACATAATTTAAATCTATTCTTTACATCTTCTCTCGGATGATTTAAAAATTTCTTATAAAAATGACTTAGGTCCTCTATCAATACACATAATTCGGAACCTTGTCCCGTCGATGTTTCTAAATATATTTTTAATTTTAGATTTTTTGTTGCGTTATGAACATGTATTAAACTTGTATACATATTATTTAATGCAACTTCTTTACTTAGTTCTAATTGTTTACCCAAATGAACTACAATTGCAATTGCTCCTATTAATTCTGCTACTTCTATCTCCTGTATAAATTGTTTAATAGGTGAACTATATTCACTCCAACTAGAAGCAAGATTAATAGTATAAGAAGCATGGACAACACATAACATATTATGTTCTTTTAAATATTTATTTAATTCTAGATAAGTTTTTTTATCTTTACATAAAGGGTCTACAAATAGTTGTATAATATTTCCACCATAACTTTTTATTCTAGCGGCTTCTTTTATAATATTTTTATAATCACTATCTATATGGGCACCTATAATTTTTATATCAGTCATTATTATTATCAAAGAATAAATTTTTTATAAAAGCTACTTAAAAATTATTGAAAATTATTGAAAAAATTGATTATAAAATACTTAAGTAAAATTAAATATTATAATATAAAGATGTTTCTAATTGATAAATATAATCCAACAAATATAAAAAATGCATATTTTCATAATGAGTTGCTTGAACTATTAAAATTAATGAGTCAAGATGAATCTATACCTCATCTAATTTTCTATGGTCCTGAAGGATGTGGGAAAAAAACAATTATTAAAATGTTCCTTGAGATGCTATTTGATAAAGATGTTAATAATACAAAAGATGCTACATATACTGTTATTAGTAGTGGTAATAAAGTAAATGAAATTTTAGTAAAGCAGAGTAATCATCATATTGTAATTGAACCAAATAATACAAATTTTGATAGATATTTGATTCAACATATTGTAAAAGAATATGCACGACGTGTTCCATTAGATATATTTAAAGTTAATAGAGCATTCAAGATAGTTTTAATTAACAATTTAGATAATCTATCTTATTATGCACAAACATCATTACGTCGAACAATTGAAAATTATTCTCATACATGTCGATTTGTTATGTGGTGTAATTCATTATCACGTGTTATTGAACCTTTAAGAAGTCGTTGTACGTGTAAAAGAGTTGCTGCACCAACTGAAGATAGACTAATGCAATATATTAATTATGTTTCTAATTTGGAAAATATAGATATAACACTTGATGATTTATTAAAAATTAATAAAAATTCAAATAGAAATATTAAAAAAGCTTTATGGTTATTAGAATTAAAAAAAGCAAAGTTATCTTATAAAACAATCTATGATAAAACTATTAAAAATATATCTGAATTAATTTTGAAAAAAGATTTAAATGAAATACAAAATATACGTAATTTAATATATAATATTCTAATTACTAATATTGAAGGAAATAAAATTATACAAAATATAGTATTAGAACTTATTAAAAATAATGATATAAATGATGAATTAAAATATAAAATGATAGAAGCAGGAACAAATTATGAACATAATTTATTAAGAGGTCGTCATGAAATAATACATTTGGAAGGATTTGTGATGAGTATCATAAGCATAATAAATTAATTTTTTTATAATACACTTAAATATAATAATATTAAATTTAGATATTATTATGTGTGGAATTTGGGCATACTTACTTAACAACAAGGAAAACTTAAACAATGTAAACATTTGGGAATCCTTTATGAAGATAAAAAATCGAGGTCCTGATAAGTCAACATTAGAATATTTTGACAATGTTATCTTAGGATTTCATCGTTTATCTATTATGGACCCTAGTACAAAGGGCGACCAACCATTTAAAATAGAGAAAAATAATCATACTATTTACACTGTATGTAATGGTGAAATATATAATTATAAAGAAATAAAGGAAGAACATAATTATCACTTACATTCTAATTCTGATTGTGAAATTATTCCTCGTCTTTATTCAGATTATGGTATTAAAAAAACATTAGAACTACTAAATGGCGAATTTGCATTTATTTTAGTTGACATTAATCATCATAATAATACTACTAAGATTTATTTATGTCGTGATAGATTTGGTATTCGTCCTATGTTCTATATGATTACACCATTTGGAATCCAAATTTCTTCTGAATTAAAAGGATTAGATACAAAGAATACTGAAAATATTAATCTAATACAGCAAGTTCCTCCACGTAGTTTTACTACTATTGCATATGTGAGAAATAAATGGGATATTGTTGATTCAAAGGAATATTATAGTTTACAAGAAAATACTAAAATTGGTTATAATATTAATCATTTAGATTATAATTTAAATAAAGTTCGTGAAAGTTTAATTGAAGCTGTCAAATGTAGACTAGATTCTGATAGACCACTCGGCTGTTTATTAAGTGGAGGACTAGATAGTAGTCTAGTTGCTAGTATTGCAGCCAAAGAATTATCTAAAAAGGGTGAACAATTAAGAACATTTAGTATTGGATTACCTGGTTCTACAGATGAATATTACGCGAAATTAGTAGCAAATCATATTGGAAGTATACATAAACATATTGAATTTACAAATGACGATTTCTTTGTTGCAATCAGTGATGTAATTTATGCTATTGAATCATTTGATATCACTACTGTTCGAGCGAGTGTTGGACAATACTTAGTAAGTAAATGGATTGCTAAACATACAGATATCAAAGTATTATTAATTGGTGATGGTAGTGATGAATTATGTGCTGGATATATGTATTTCCATAATGCGCCAAATCCTGAAGAAAGCCATAGAGAAAATGTAAGATTACTTGAAGATATTCATTTATATGACGTATTACGTGCAGATAGAGGTATTTCTAATAATGGTATTGAAGCAAGAGTTCCATTTTTAGATTATAATTTTGTTAACACATATTTAGGATTAGAAGCAGATTTACGTTCTTGTATTGATATGAATAATAATAAGAGAATTGAAAAATGGTTTTTAAGAGAAAGTTTTAAGGATAATTATTTACCGAATGAAGTATTATATCGTAAGAAAGAAGCATTTAGCGATGGTGTATCCAGTAAAGAAAAATCTTGGTATGTAATCATTCAAGAATTTGTTGAAAAATTATATACAAATGATGAATTTAATTCTAAATCACAACTAAGAGAATATTTACAACCAATAACAAAAGAGGGATTATTATACAGAGAAATATTTGAAAATAGTTTTGGACAAGATATAAAAGTGAGTCAACTTATACCATATTATTGGTTACCAAAATGGAGTGGTGATATTAAAGAACCTAGTGCAAGAGTGTTAAATGTGTATAATAATTCAATTTTATAAATATTTTATTTAAGTAAAATAAAATACTAGATTAATATTTTTTCTTTCTCTAATACACTTTTTATTTCTTTTTCTAATGCTGATAGTTTATTATCTATATCTTTTTTCTTTCGTAATGTTCTATTAATTTGTAATTGTCTTTTTGTTTCTAATTCCTTTTCTGATTCTGTATCACTTGTTATTTCATCTTCTTCTTTATTTATTTCTTTCTTTTTATTATCTAAATCTTCAAAATTAGTTAATAATCTTTTAATTTCTTTTTTCTGATTTTTTAATATTTTTTTATTTTCTTCAATTGTTTTATATTTCTCTTCTTTATCATCATCATCTATTTCATAATTAATATCTAGTTTATGTTCTTGTTTGCGTAACTTATCTAATTTTGTATCTAATTCTTTTAAACAAATAGTTAATTTATCTTTCATTGATACTTCTTCTTTTTTCTCAATAATAGCAATATTTTCGTTTTCATTTTCTTTATCTTTTATCATTTTAATTTGTTTCTTATTACCAGTTTCTTTATTTTTCTCTTTAATATCCTTTAATAATAATTTCTGATTTATATTAAAATGCTGTGTCAGTTCTTTCAAAATATCTTCTTGTAATGAGTTATTCATTATATTATTACCTATTTCTAATAATGCTTGATGATCTTTCATGTCCATAAATGTTATTCCATTTGGTTTACTGCTAAATGATAATATTCTCTTAGTTGCCTCTGCTAATTCTGGTTTTATATATACTATTATTGGATTTATTACTTTCTTTAATAAACTTTGACCACTTTTATCCATTATCCAAATTTTTTCTTTCTGTATACATTCACGAACAATATAGTTTAGTCTAGATGAATCAGAATTCCATACTGATTGTTGTGCTTTATCTTCTTTACAATAGCCTTTGACAATAAAATCAGATATAACTTTATGAAGAATATTTAATCGATGATGTGACCCTAATTCACTTGCAAGATTCGCATAATACACATCTGGATTGGCTGATTTATCTGCATTAAATAATTTATGTAAATCTTTTGGACCTTCTAATGCTGGTGCATCATCATAATGTGTATTTATAAAATTTAAATTAGTCATATTTGAATCATTATCTTTTTTATAATAGGCAACATCACGATAGTATAATAATTGTTCTTCTAATTTCTTCTTCTCTTCATCTTTCTCCTTTTTAAGTTCATCCTTCTCTTTCTTTAATTCTTCTAATTGTTTATCTTTTTCTTTAATTCTTTCTTCTAATATATCTTTATTTAATTCATATGTTTTTGTATTTACCTCTTTTATGATACAAAATTTTTTATGTTTTGATAGTCCAGAATTATATTTGAAAGCTGTATTACATAATTTACATTTATAATTCTTATTTTCGGCATCTTCACTACTTTCTTCTTCACTGGATAATTCTTGGATAACTTTAGGATAACCATTGGATAATTGTGGATGCTTATATACATTTTCTTGATGTTTCTTCGTTTTCTTATGATGACTATAATTTTTTCTATCATCCGTTAAATAATTACATAAGGTGCAATTATATTTCATTATTATATATAAAATATAATTATTTTCTTATATGGATTCTCTTAAAAAAATACGACAAATACTACGACAACTACGACAACCCTACGACATCAATACGACATACTACGACATTATATATATTTATAGTTATATGTGAACTTTTTTATGATAAAAATATATCAAAAAATTTTATTCATTTTTATTTAGAAATTACCATTATTCTCAATAAAAAGTAATACAATAAACAAAATCATAATTAATAAATTAATATTTTTCCCATAGGGGGTGTGCCTAAATTTTTTTTTTACACAACGTCTTGTGTGAAGCCCCTCGCGCGCGTACCCCCCTCTCACGAAACTCTCGATTTTTTTTACACATAAACTCTACTAATTACAACTTATTAACTTATTTTTATTACTTATTTACTATTTATTATTTATTATAGATATAGTTATTTATTATAGATATAGTTATTTATTAGATATATTTATATGAGGGTGGCGTGAGTTAACATACAACCCACGCGAAGCGGTACATCATATGTGTAAAAACGCCGAAACAAATAATAATATTAAATTAATATTTAATTATTAGTAATATTTATTAGATATATTTATTATGCGAGTAGTTATTAGATATATTTATATGGGGGCGGCGTGGCAAACATACAATCCATGCGAAGCAATACATCATATGTTTGAATAGCGCCGAAACAAATAATAATATTTATTTAAATAATAGATAAATAAATAATTTATATTTTTTTCATTTGATTATTTTTTTCACGGTCAGACCAATAATTATCACCATAAGAAGTAAATATTTCTTTACCTTTTGGGATATCTTTAACAGCATACATAATTAGATAATCATTATCAAATTTCCAAGAGCAATCATAATCATCATTGTGATTATACATAGAACATAATCCAAAAGCAATAGATGCATTATTCTCATCTTTTTTAAAAATATAATCTCTAACTATATCTTTATAATTTTTATCATTTGTAGTAATAATAGGACACTTTTCAATAATTTCTCCTTTTTTAAATTTACGAGTTGAACGAACACCGCGACCGAATTTAGTATCAGTAGTTAATTCAACACCATTCGAAACACAATTATTACAATTTTCTAATTTATTTATTAAAATATCATTACTTATTTTAAGTTTGTAATTAGTTGCATAAATATAATTTAAATAAAAACATAATACAAGAATGACTACAAGTAATGAAATAATAAAATTTTTATTGATAAAATTCATTTATATTATAATTATAGAAAAAAATATAATTATAAAATTAATTTAATAGAAAGTTTTATCTTTGAACATATCATCAACTATAGTTTGTGTAGCTTGATATGCATCAAAATTTGCTAGATTAGGAACTTCTAATCTATGTTCTTTAAATTCATCATCAAGAGAAGCAGTAAAATGATTCATTTCAGACGTTCTTTGGTTATATTTTAACATTAATTCTTTCATAATATGTCCTTGGTCAAGAATACCTTCTTTATCGAGAGATTTGAAGTTATAGAAATCATCTCTAAGTTGATTAATTCTACCAACACCTTTTCTAACTAAAAATCCAAGAACGAAGATATCTTCAATAATTAGTTTTTGAATATCATTCGCTTCATTTTTAAATCGCTTATCTAATACAACTGTTAATTTAACAACAATTTGGTCTTCAACTTTATCTTTAGCAAGGAACATATAAATAACGAATTTAATTTCGTCATCAGTTTCATACTTTTCAATATGGTCAATCTTTAATAAGGATACATTAGATTTTTTAGCTGCTTCCGGGTAAATACTTTTAGGTAAACCAAGTTTTTCCATATGTTCTTCCCAGCCAGAATTTTTAAATTTAGGGTCTTCAATATATTCATCCCATCCACTATTACCATTTCTATAATCACCGACTTCATTTTTAATGTTGTAATTTATTTCTGATACAAAATCTTTAACAATATCACTTGCAATTTTGGTATCATTTTTAGATTGATTTAATGGAGTAGTGAATAAAACAGGAATATTAGCTTGGTTAAATATTTGTTTTTGTGATGGTGCAATATTATTGAATGCAGTTAATACATCCCGATAATCATTATGGAATTGAACTTCTATATATTCTGGATTTATTTGAATATTATTTACATCATCTTCGTATTCTGTGTCAAGATTAAATAATCTATCTAAATACTTAAGATTAGACTTTTCTTTTTTCTTACCTCGTACATCTTGATGGAATTCTTCTTTATTCGAATTTAAATTTATTAATTTGGTCTTTTTTTGGAAATCAGAAATTAGATAAAGAAAGATTAATGCGAGTATTATATAAAAAATTATATTCATAATTTATATTATACTTTTAGATAAAAAATAAATAAATAATTTTATTTATTTTAATAGAATAAAAATTAATCTTCTTGATTAAAATCTTCAAATCTTGATTCAGCGTTTTCTTCCATATCATCGCCTTCTTCACCAAAATCCATTGCATTTTCAGCTTCTTCTTCATCTTCATTTTGTTCTTTTTCTGCTTCTTTAACTTCTTCTGGTTTTTCTTCTTTATATTCTCCGTTATCATCAACTAATTCAAGTGCAGATATTACATTTTCCATATCACTCGCAAATGCAATACTATGTAATAAATAGTCAAAACGTTTAAATTCAATGCTATTATTTTCATATTCTTTATTATATAATTTGAATAAATAATTAATTATTTCAATAAGAAGCATACAAACATTAACTTTAACAGATTTATTTTGATGATTATCAATCAAGTTAGTTAATTCTTTAATAATATAGAATAATAGACTATTACCTTTAGTTTCGAATTTATTAATTTTATCAACATCAATAATATTATCACTTATTTTAGTATTTAGATTATATTTTGTAATATCATTTCTGAGAGCAAAAATATCATCAGTTATATCTTTCCAATTATTGAAAACATTTGTAATATTTAGTTCATTTATTTTTTTAATATATTTCTCAACAATTTCATCAGTAGTTAAATCTTCTTCAATTTCTTCTTCTTTAGTTTCATCATCTTCACTAACTTCTTTCTTTTTCTTCTTTTGATTAATAAAAGCATATTTAACACGATTAATAATAATTTGAATATTATATATAATTTTTTTCAAGTTAGAAATTCTTTTACGAACAATATCATAGAAAACATCAATTAATATCTCTTCATTTTCTTTTTCATTATCAGTAACTTCTAAATCAAGAGTTTTAATATATTTTTGTAAATTTATATATTTTTCATCATAACCTAATAAAATTAATTTATTTTTCAATGAATAATTTACAACTAATCTATTATCTGTTCTATAACTACGAACATATTCTTTTATAGAATCTTTAAATCCAAGATGAATCTTTGTAATAGCATCATAAAATACATCAATTTTACCGTTTTTATAAGTTGTATAATAAAGAACATCTGTTTTGTAGAAAGGATGATTGCTACGGAATTGTATTTTATTTTCTTTTTCTTTAATAATAATTGGTTTCTTAAGAATTGAGCCATCATAATCATGGTCAATAAAATATGTGTTATCATCTAAATATACATTTTCTAAATTTGATTCACCAACAATATTTTTAATTTCTTTAATAAATTTACTAATAAATTTATATTGTTCATCCTTATCAATATTTTCCTTATAATTTTTTTCTAATTTTTCTTCATAATTAATTCTTTTTTCTTCTTCATCACTACTAGATGTCTTAATCTTTTTAACAAAATCAAGATTAGTGTTTTTCAATATATTAGCTTCAAGAGTATCTAATTCTTTATTATTATATTCATAATCTTCAGATTTACCACATATTTTACAAATACCAATATTTTTTTCTTTATCAATGTAATAATTATGTTTTATACCAGTTAAACAGAATTTTTGTGCAATTTGTTTTAATACAAAATAATGATATTTTTTAATAAATTCATCATTATTATTTTTTTCATATTTAATTTGACTTAATACTAATTTACATTTTTCACAAGTTAATTCTTTTTTATCGATAGACTTCCATTGATGGAAATCACCGGTAGGACAATTTGTAATCATATTTTTATCATCATATGTCTCTACTTTAAAATTTCTCTTACTCATTTTAAGTTTTGGAATACGACAAGTATAATAATTAGAATCAATAAATGTTTCATTAACTTTAAATTTGCCAGTTAATTTCATTGGTTCTGATTTAGTCAAAACATATGTTTTTCTATCAATAGCTAAAGAAGATTTGTCACCAATATCGAATTTATCTAAAATTTCTTGTTTATTAAAAATAGTAGTTAGTTTAGAATAATATTTAGTACTAATAATTTCATAAATATTGCTTTTACCTTTCTTCAAATCTGCATATTCTAATATACTGTTTAATACATCTAATACAGTGTGAATAATAATTTTTTGCACAATTGGCTTGAATTTCTTTTTGTCAACTTTACTTTCTTTTTCATCTTTACTTTCAAAAAACCAAATATTATATTTAGTAATCATACATGAGATAATATAAATCATATAGCATAATACTTTATAATTTTTAATATCATCTACATCACCACCTCTATTAACTCTAACTTTTAGATTATCAAATAAGTTGTGTCCATATTTAAGGAAAATAGGATAATTACAAATACCTTTTTTATCACCAGACATAAATGTAATATTTGATTCACTAATTTCTAAAAATAGACAAATAATTAGGTATGCTACAATATTGTTATGTTTAATATTTTTATAGAAATCTTTTTCTTTAGATGTAACGGTAAAGATAGCATCTTCAAGTTCAAAAACGAAAATTTCCGATAAATTTCTACTAATATTATAAGTCTTTGAAGATAATTCATTACGTTGCTTATAATTCTTTTTAAGATTAATATTATTAATTTCGAGAATATCAATTAAATCCTTAACAATATTTTTACGACGTGATTTGATGGTAGATGTTGTGCCGATAAAGTAAGGTATATTGGCGATACTAGCAATTTTTTCGATTAATTTATCAACATTACGAATAGTTCCGCGATATTTAAAATACTCTTTAGTTTCTTCTAAAGGCATATCATAAGCCATACTAATAGAATAAGCAACAAATTGGTTTGTTTGGTCATCGAAAGTTCCATCAATAAGATATTTCTTAATATCAATATGTGTAGAACAACTTTTACAAATCATTTCACCATCTATATTTTCGATAACATATTGTTGTATAAATTCATATAATAAATCAGTATGTTTATTTGGGTCAGTTCTACGAAGTTCATTAAGATAACTCCAAGAAATATTGTGTTGACATACAGCATCAATTTCTTCTTTTTCTTCCAAAACTTTTTCGACTTGATGAATATTTAATTTGACAGATTTAATATCTTCTTCTTTTGACTTCTTAATTTCTTGTAATTTAATAATTGAAGCATCGAGTCCTTTAAATTCATCATCTTTAATATCATAATCACCAGATGTTTTAATAACTTTTTCATAATAAATTTTTTCATGAAGATTATTTAATAATTCAGGGTCATCAATCTTAGTAAATTTATTTTCAAAGTATTCTTTAACAAACATAGCTTTTTGTAGAGTTATTTTATCTTTTTTATCGATAGCGAGTAATATATTTTGATAGATATTAAAAACAATATCATCATAAAATTTACCAATTATATTTTTAATGATATTTTGCTTATCAAATGCAAATCCTTCATTTTTATTAGTTACAATATTATCAGTATCTTTGAATAGCCAGAAAACAGATTGATTAAAATTTGCATCATCTAAATTACTAAATTTATATTTATTTAAAAATTCAATAGTAGTATCATATTCATTTTTGCCTAATTTATTAATATTAGTAACTTCATTAACTCTTATACAATTAGAATAACTTTTATTAGAAGGTATCATAAAACCAACAACATTAACATACATTTTATTTGACCCAACTCTCATTTGTAATAAACTTTTTGAGTTTTGTCTAAAGTCACCTTGTTTTTCAAAAGAGACACTTCTGACAGCATCGATTGTTTTATTAAATAATAAAGTAAATCCTGTATCTTTAAAATCCTTAAAGTTATTATATGCATAATTACGATAAACTAATAAATCATTAATATATTCGTTATTTTTAATTGCATTTTCACCTTGATTTAATAACTTATTAATAATTTTAACATCTTCTAAGTTATTATAAACTACAGCTTTACGTGGTAAAAGTGGACCAAAGAAAATTTTACGTAATTGTTCTTTATCTTCTATTTTTTTAGAATAAAAATCAGCAGCCTTATCTAATTTATTAACAATATATCTAATTTTAGTGTCTTCTTTCTTTTTAGGTTCTACAGATTCATCATAAGTATATTTTTCAGAATCTTTATGGTATAATAGGAAGTCATCAGTAATAGGGATAAGAATTTTAGAGTTAATAAGCTTTACTAATTTATTTTCGATAGAATCATCGAATTTTTTATTTTTTGGGTCATGACTAATAATATAATTCCAGAAGTCTTCAGCAAATCCTTGTTGAATTTCTTTACGAGAGAGAACATTTTCAACTGTAGAGAAATCGATTACTTGTTTTTGTGGTATTACAATATCAATCCAAATAGTTTCACCTTCATCATCTAAAACTTCAATAACATTTGAAATTTCTTTTTTATCTTTTTCATTGTAAATATTTAATAAAATTAGTGTTTTAATTATGATATGTGTTTGTTCTTCTTCTTTTGCTTTTTTTAAGAATTTATCAACAAATTCATTACTAATAGAATCAATAAACTTTTTAGTATCTTTTTGTTCTATTTTATTAATGAAAGTTTCTGCATCTTTTTCTTTATCAAAAGAGATATATTTTAAAATATTTTTGACAATATTATGTAAATAGAAGATAGTACTATTAGATTCACTATTAAAAAATTCGCTTATTTTAAAATCATAGTTTACTTGATATTTAGAAAATTCAACTATGTTATTTATAAGGGTATCTTCTTTGAATTTATAGAAGCGGGCAATATATGTGAATAAATAAAAACATAAATATTTTTTAAAGACATTAACTATAATATCAAATGTGTCTTCTTTATTAACGAATTCTTTTATTTCTTTAAAATCAATACTTTTAAAATACTTAACCAAAACTTCATTAATTTCCTTTTGATATTTAACAAAGTTTTGTTCATCATAAATTTTAGTAAATAATTTATCTTTAGAGATAACATTAAGGTAAAAATCCTCTAGTAATTGATCGACGAAGTTATCTATGATATCAATATACATTTTGGATGTATAATATAATATGAAAAGAATATATATTTTGAATTTATACATTTTATAATTGAAAAGTTCGGACTCACAAAACTAAGCTTAAAAACTTATCCATAATTATACTTAATGTATGATATAATCCATAATCCCTTACTTGGGATAAAAAATTATCTAGAATATAAGTCCAGTATTGAAAATATTTTGGGAAATTTTATATCATGTATGAGTCATGATGAAGATAATGACCTTGTTTTGTTTAATAAGAATTTAATAAATAGAAACAATATGCATGATTTAATTTATAATACTCCTAGTTTTATTTTTGATAAATCTTTTAACCCTCCAAAAGTATTAGCCTACTTCGATACCCCGATACTAATTAATGATGACGCTGTTCGATATTTAAAAAATGAAAATTACCATAATATAGAAGTAACCGAATTAAATGATGCAATAAATGTAATTATGTATTATCACAACAACAAATGGAATATTTCTTCTGAATACAAACTGGATGCATCAGATAAAAAATACAAACAGCAAACGAAAGACCTATTTTTTGAAGTTTTTAATTTAGAGTCTAGTAAATATTTAGAAAAAGAAAATGTGTATTATTTTAAATTAGTTCATCATAAGAATAATTTAATTATATCAAATTACCACTATGGTAGTACAAACAAGGAAATATACATTTATAAAATAACTAATAAAGAAAATCCGTATAAAAATATATTAACCAATACACTGATAGATGAATTAAAATTACTAAATATTAATGTATTAAAAAGGGAGATTTACAATAATATAGATGATTTATTAGAAAAGCTAAAACAAACAACAATAGACAATAAATTTAATAAAAAAATAACAATAGAAGGATATCAAATAAATATCTATGACAATACAGGATATTATAGAAGTTATAAAATACAGACACAAATATATCAAGAATTACAAAATATAATACCATTAAATGAGAATATACATCAGGGATATTTAGAATTATATCAAGATGATAAATTAAAGGAATATTTGCCATATTTTACGAATTATTGGAATGAAATAATCCATAGAATAAATACATCATTAAAGACAATATCGAATGAATTATTAAATATCTATCATGTAACAAGAAAGAAAAATAAAGACATCCAAGATAATTTACCAGAATCTTACAAGAATACTTTATTTAAGATACATGGGATATATATAGATTCAAGAAAGAATGATTTTTATCAGGGAGAAGAAATAAATAAAATAGATACAAAATCAATAACAGTGCATGATATATATCATCATATAAAAAGTTTACCAAAATGTAAATTAAGACAATTATATTTTGATAGAGAAATATTAATAAAAAATAAAACTTATGATGAATATATGATAAAAAATTGTATGACTACTTTATTACAAACAAAATTAATGAAAGAATAATTTACTTTAGTTTATTAAATTCTTTTTCTAAATGAATGAATATATTGATAACTTCATCAATTTGTTCAAGAACATATTTAACAGGTGATTCATCAGATTGAATTGTAAAAGTAATAGATTTAAGAAGTAAATCAGGTTTAGCGACAGCACTAAAATTAATTTTGGGATGGTCTTGAAATTTTCTATTTAGAAGATAACCAATAGTTTGGTCTTCATCATCAAGAATAATTTTAATGAGATTATCATCACCAAATTCATTTCTATCATGTTTATCTTTGATTGATTTTTTAATAAGGTCTAATTTATGAATTAGATAACGAGCTGACTTAACTAGAATATTTTGTTCAGTAAGTTGTCCTTGTGATTCAATACGGAAAGTAATTTTATCAGGAGTATCATAATCATAGAATGTATTACAAGATGCAGACCATAAATTATTTCTTTCACCAACACCTAATGCACCTTTAAGATGTGCTTTGAAACTTTGATTTGGTTTAAGTTGAATAATTAGAACTGGATACTTACTACCATATGGTGATTCTTTTACTTCACCATCAACGAGATATTTAATTTCTGGATTACTAGACATAACATTCATTTTTTCTGGTGTATTATTATGGACATTAATATACATTTCAATTAATTTTTCATCAGGATGTTTTTCACGTTGTGGGTCTTTATAATCGACGTTTTTCCAATATTTTGCATCAAGAAAATCAATATTATTATTTACATCATAAATAGGGATGTTTGAAAGTCTGAGACGCATTTTATCATTGTCAAAAATACTAGTATTTGCTTCAATATTAATTTGTTCTTTGCAAAAAGCATAAGTAGGAATATCATCATAAGTTACACGACGGATGGCATTTGCAATAGTTTCATTCATATCTTTACCACTAAATTCAATTTCGAGAAAACTGGATAATAGTTCATCTCTTTTTTTCTTATCTTTTTCCTTAACGGTAATATCAATTTTCTTTGACATTTTATAATATTATATAGTCATATATTTATATATCTATAATTATAAATTCAATATTTATATATTCAACTTTTATTACATCTAAATTTAGATAGAAATTGAGTTAAAAAGATAATAATAATTATCTAAAATAATTATAATTATAATAATGAATAACATGAATAACATGAATAATATGAATACTATGAATCAAATGAATATGATGAATATGCAACAAAGACAAATGAATATGCAATCAAATCAAAACATTCAACCAAATCAAAATATGCAAAGACAAAATTATAGAATATTTTTTTACAGTAAAAAATGTAAAGCATCACAAAATTTAATTATTTTTTTAACGAATATGCAAATGTTACAAACATTTCAGATGGTATGTATAGATGAGATGAAAGCAAATCAAATACCCCAAGGTATAACACAAGTTCCTGCATTAGTATTACCAGAAATAAATTCAATATTTCAAGGTAAAGATTGTTTTATGTGGGTAGATAGAATAAGAACAAATTTTATCAAACAAAACATAATGCAAAACCAAGTTCAAAACGGGATTCACGGATATATAACACTTGAGAATGAAGGGACATCAGATAAATTTGCATATACATCAACAGATATAGCACAACCAAAATCATTTTTACCATATGGTGAAGATGAGAAATATTCTATCTATACAGGCACAGAGAATAAAAAGATAACTGCACTAGAACAGAAGAAATTAATTGATACAGCACAACGAGCCCGTGAAGATTTTGATAAGAATGTATCAAAGATTTATGACCAAATGAGAGAGAATGTAGTAATAGATATGGAAAAACAAAAAATTATAGCAAAACAATTATTTTAATTTACTTAAAAATTTATTAATTAAATAAATTATTAATATGGAAGATAATCCACCAAGTAGTTTAGATGAACTACGTCAAAAAATTACGAGTAATGAAATTAAATTATATCATGATATGCCACAATTACTTTCAATTATAAACAAATTAAAAATAGAAAGTGATGAATCAATAGAACAATTTAAAGATATTATAATAATGTTAACAAATGAATTATCAAGAGTTACATCAGACCCAATTTTATCAATGTATAAAGATACAATTATACACAATATAGAACAACGACCAAAAAATATTATTGATGAATTTGTTCGTAAAACATATAAAATTAATAGTGAATGTATTCGGGATAAATTAGTAAAAGCGGATGAAGATTTTTTTCTAACAAGTAATTTAGAAGATGCAACAGAAGGAGAAGAGAATTATATAAATTATCTTTTCCAATTTAAGAGTTTTTGGAATAAATTGACGGAAGAAAATAAAAATATATTAAAAGGCACATTTGTAGCATTAGTATATATGGCAGATATTCGATATGTTAATTTTAAAAAATATACATTACTAAAACAACTAAATGAGCATTTTAGTGAAATATTTAATAAATACGATACAATTTTTTAATTTATGTGATATAAATATCATTACCTGATGTACCAGAATCACTCATAATAATACAATTATAAACAGCTTTTGCTATTTTTTTAGGGTCAAGTAAATCTTCATCGGTATTAATTAGTTCTTTTCTTTTTTTAGTATCAGTTCTTCTAGGAACAATATTATAGAAATAAACATCTAAATCTTTATATTCAAGAGCTAATGATTTAATAAAAAGATGCATTGCAATTTTTGAACTAGAATAAATTTGTTGATTAATTCTAGATTTATCGATTGAGGAAGAACTAATATTAATTACAGTTTGAATATTTTTATTATCTAATATTTTTTTAAGAAAAAGAATATTATTAACATAATTAACATTAATCAATTCAGTTATATCAGTATTTTTAAATTCATTTAATTTCCCAAATTTAATAACACCGTGCCCTAAAATAACTATGTCAATATCATATTTATGATTAATATCAGTCGTTAAGAATTCAACTTCTAATGCATTATTAAAATCGCATACATAATGGTCAATAATTTTAGTATTATTAAATTTTTGTAAAATTTCTTGAATTTTGTTTCTATTTCGACCAACCAAAATAATTTCAAATTCAAACAATAAAAGATATTCAATAATAACTTGACTAATATCACCAGTACATCCAGTTATTAATACTTTTTTTTTATAAGTTTTTGATATATTTGATAGATTTGAATAATCATTAATATAAGTTAATTTAAGTAATCTATCATCACCTTTTAATATTTTAGGTTGAAAATTACAATATTTAATAACTAAATTTAATAATTCAGTTTCTTCTTTAATTTCTTCAGTATTTATATTTGAGAATATTTTATCTAAAACCCAGAATTTAAAAGCTTGTGGAGTATGTGATTCTACATAATTTTTTCTTTTGATTACGTCAGTTACATAACTTCTATCAGAACTTTCAAGAATACTACTTACCAATTCTTTATAAACACCACATGCATTAAATTGATTTGTATATACTGACAAGTCATCAAGTATTTCTTTATAAATCAAAGGTCTAGCAGCATCATGAACTAAAATAATTTCTGAAAATTTTTCATCATTATTTATATTTTCTTTTAAAAAATTATAAGCGTTAATTAATGATTCAATGCGACTATTACCACCTTTAACAATAATAACTTTGTCAGAATTAAATTCGATGTCATCATTTGTTACTAAAATTATATTTTTAATAAAATCATAATTTAGATTATCAATACAATTTTGCATAACTGACTTATTATTAAGAGTTAAATTTTGTTTTTTAATATGATAACCAAAACGAGTGCTACTACCAGCAGCTAATAATATAACAATCATTATTTATATTATTAAATTAAAATTTATTTAAATTATAGACATGTTCATTACCAATTTTATATGCTTCATCAACATTTATAAAGAATATACGACGAACATCATTTTTAGCATTAAAAATTTTAAAATTTTTATTAGCATTTCTTAATTTAGAATAATATTCTGGATCAGGATAAGGATGCAAAATAGTAAGATTTTGTCCATCATTACGAACAAACATTGTTACAGTAACTAAATCATATTGATTCATAGTATATTTTGTAAGGAATCTTCTATGATATTCAGTATCACCACTTACACGTGTATCCCAGAACTTACCAATTTCTTTTAGAATTCTATAATTATAAGAAATTGAATTCATACCATATCTAGGAGCTATTACTTCAACACCATTTTCTGTAAATCTACTATATTTACTTTGCAAACCATCAACCTCACCTAAAATAGTCAAAGCAAGAACATCATAAATAAATCTATATTTTTCAAAAACATCATCAGAATCAAGAATACAGAAATAGTTTTGTTTATTTTCTTGAGGTTTTATCATATATAATAGTTTATTTCTTGCAAAATATGCACCTTTATTTTCAATAAGAGATATAGATTTAATTTTATCATCAGTTAAACTCCTTAAATATTTATTTGTTCTATCTGTAGAAGCATCGTCACATATATAATGAATATAGTTGGAATATAATTGATTTCTAAGTGATTCAATACATTTAGGAAGGTATTTTATGGAATTATATGAAGGAGTAATTACATGAAATAATATATTATTATTAAAATAATTATGAATAAAATCACTTACCAATTTTTTATTACTTAGATTGAGAATAAGCTTAGACCCTGATTTAAAAGTAGATGTATAATTAAAATTAATACAATTTTCAAATTTAAAACTAGACACAACAGGAATATTTAACATATTAAAAATTTGGACATAAAAAATAGTTTCATCGTTATGAAATAAACCAAAATATAACTTACTTTTAGTATTTGTAAAGTCTATATCAGTAACTAAAGAACTAATTTCATCATAATCACGATGTTTTCCAATAAAACCAATTGGCATCATATTATCGGAGGGGTCGATATCTTTTTTAAAAATAGAATAATCAATCATGGTATAATTAGTATAATTATATTTAATCATAATATCTTTATGAACTTTACTAGAAATAATTAATTTAAGGTCAAGAAGTCTAGAAAGTTCTATATATTCCTCATTAATCTTTTCATCAACACTCGAAATAAAGAGAACATTTACATTTTTTTCTATATTTAATCTGTCAAATAAATCTTTTTTATTGAATAAATAATTAATTAGATAATATTTGTCTGTCTCAATAAGATATTTATTTAAAATATCCATATTAATAAAAAAATAAAAATATTACTTAAAGTAATCGTATGTAAAATCATACATATACAATGTCTTCACCAAATGAGCAATTAGATACAAGTGTATTAGAATTAAAGAAGTATCATGATGTATTTTTAGGAAATCTAGTAATGCTTCTAGATTTAATTAATACACAAACAAATACAACGAACTTTGAAAAATTTTGTGATTCTACTGACGAGGGTGAATTATTAGAAATTCTTGGGGGTAATTTTGATGTTTCGAGAGTAGATAAAGATAGAAAGCAAATTAAATTAATTTTCACAGATAAGATTAATGAATATCTTACCAAAACTCAATCCACATCCCAAAACTTTCTAAAAGCAATCTTAGGGGGAGGATTAAACATGGATGGTGTAAGTAATATTATTAAAAAGATTTTCAATGTTATTAACAATCATCTAGACTTATTTCGCAAGGATAGTTATAAGATTTTCCAGACAAAAACAAAGAATCAACATGATAAGTTAGTTACGGTTACACTCATTCCAGGTATTGATTTAATGTTTGTATGGTTAACAATAGACAAGGATAACAAGAAGAAATTATGGAAATATCTAAAGAATATGTATATTGGTGGAACGAAGATGATTCAAGTAGTTAACGGGACGATTAATAATGATTTTATTCAAGAAATTAACTATGTAGATTTAAAGAAGGATTATCTAGAAAGATTTCCGGATTCGACAATATTAAATCCAAACAATTTAGAATTTGACCCCTGGTTAGGTGTAGGTGTGAATGGAGGTGAATTCGGTGTTGATTCTTTAGTAGAAACAAGTAAATTAAGTGTCGAGAAACAACAAACTAGTGGCGGAGGTGGTATAACATCAATGGTAAAGATGTTAGGTGTAGATAAATTACTCAATATGGAAGAATTATCTAAGAACCTCAAGAATATTGATACAGAACAAATTAAGGATGCAACTGAGAACATTAAGAAGATGTTAGGTAATAATGTAGATGAAGGCACTAGTGAAATTATTGGTGATATGATTTCAAATATTACATCAGAATTAAAATCAGATTCACTATCAGAGGGCGACCCATTACAGAATATTGTAAAGATTGCGGAGTCAGTAGCTAAGAAGATGATTCCTAAGATTAATGATAGTAAGGTAGATATGAGTAAAATTCTAGAATCTACTCAGAATATCACAAGTAATATTAAGGATGCAGATGGCAATAATGTATTCAATGGACAGAATAACCCATTATCTATTTTATCAAATTTAATGAAGAAACAACTCAATACGATGACACCAGAAGAACAAGAACAGGAACTAAATAATTCATTAAAACAGAGTCAACAAATGATGCAACAAATGGGATTACCAAACATTAATCCAGAAGAATTATTTAAAATGATGAAGAAATAAATAGTGAGTTTCAATACTTAAAAAATATTATAGTATTAATAATAATACTATAATGTCATTTTATTTAATTACGAATGAGGAACAACTAGATGAGATAATAAACGAGAATAAAACTAAATTGGTTGTAGTTTTATATTCAAGTCAAAATGAGAAAGCATTTGATAAAGAAGTAATTAAAAAAACGAAACAAATAAAAAAATATTTTAATCAAATAAAGGAAGAATATCAGAACAATATATTTTTATATGTAAATCTAAGCAACTATGGTTATTCAAGAAATGTGTATACACACAATCTGACAAAAGACGTAATACCACGAGTATCATTTTATTATAATTTATCAAGACTAGCAAATATAGATAATATTGATTTTTTAGAAGATATAAAAAATGTAATAAATCAATTAAAAAGCAAAATTGACCAAAAGAAAAGCACAATAAGTATTGAAGAAACACCATTACATGAGAATGAAACATTAAATAATGAGAATCAAAATCCACCTGAAATAGCAAAGCCAAGCGAAGATGATGTAGATAAACAATTAGAGGTTCAAAGAAAACTAGAAGAAATAGAGAGACTAAAACAACAATATTTAATATTGGAGTTACAAAAAATAAAGAAAATGAAAGAAGAACAAGAAGGTTTTCAAACATCAGATTCAGATTCTGAATAAAATAATAATTTAATATAATATTAATCTAATCTAATATTATATTATAATGTCATCAAAATATTGGTTAAATAATCCGAGAGTTTTGGTAGAAAGTATAAATTTCATACCTACATCAACAATGAGTAGAATAGAGCAATTAAATGCCTTAGCACAATTTAGTATAATATATATAATAGTTTTAGCATTATTTAAAAAACCACAAAATTATTTTATTATTCCTATAATACTTATTGTGTTTAATCTTATATTATATTTTTCATATAATTCAGACCCAAATAAAGTAAAGAAAAACATTTCAAAAAAATCAAGATTAAATGATTTACCAGAATTTGAATCAGTTGATTCACCATTCAAATCAACTATAGTCGAAAGTGGAACAATTGGAAGTGATAATAAATTAAAATTAGGAGAAAAATATACTGCTAAATCAAAACCAATTTCTTTATTTAAAACAACAGAATCACAATTTATTTCAGTTCCAGATAGAAGCACTCGTATATTAGAAGGTAAAGATATTATTGATTATACATCGAATGAATTATTAGAATATGAAAAGAAAACTTGTAGATTACCAATTAAAGAAAATCCATTTATGAATCCAGCAGTGACAGATTTTAATACTGAATTCAATCCATCTGCTTGTAATGTAGATGATGAAGAAATTAAAAGTAATATAGAAACAAATTTTAATGATAATTTATATAGAGATATGTCCGATTTATGGGATGTAAAGAACTCACAAAGAATTTGGTATACTATACCAACTCCATCTGTTCCACCAGACCAACCAGGATTTGCAAACTGGTTATATAACACTGAAGGTCCTTGTAAAACTAACCAATACATGTGTCTACGTTATGAAGATTTACGTTATAAATCATAATTTATAAAAATTAAATAAATAAAAAATAATCATCACTATAATTAAATAATGTAAATTTTATGTTATATATTGAGTTTATATTTCTCTCAATATGTAGTTCATTTTGTTTAAATGGAAAAAATAAATTTTTATGTATTTTATTTTTTTTATTTTCGCTATTATATCCAGTTGTAGCTTTTTGATAAAATTTGTAATTTAAATTATGTAAACATATATCAAGAGGTGTATCCATAATTATATATCGTATTTGTATACCATTTTCATTTAAAAACTGAACTAACTTTTTTCTAGAATCTTTTTTCAAATTATAATTATCAATAATAATAGAGTTATTTATAATATTGTTAGTAATATAAATTTTTGTTTTATTAATATCAACATCAAAATTTAGATTGGTCACTAAATAATTTTTAAAATCATTTTTAACAAGATTATTCACAAAATGACTTTTACCAGAGCCAGGTATTCCAATAACAACGATAACTTCTTTATTATTAGAAGGACTTATAATAGGATTAATATAATTTAAATTAAGTTTTTTAATAAAATGAATATTATCATAGTTATAGTCCATATGTGCTAAAAAAGATTCTGGGGTTTTAAATTTTAATTTACAATTAAGAGCAAATTTTAAATCACAATCTGAATGGTCTTTTTTTCTACCACATGCATCACCAACAAAAAAAGATTCATTCATTATAATTTTTTTATTTTGAATATGATAATTTAATTTAATTAAATCAAAGAATCCAGGATATGGTTTTCTATAAATATTATTATGTGTAGCTATAAACACTTTAATAGGAATATTAATATTATCTAAAATTAAATTTAATCGATTTAACCATTCTTCTTTTTTATCATATAAACTTTTTTGATTAGTTATAATAAAGATAGAATAATTATTAGAATTAAGTTCTCTTAGTTCCATAGGTATATGTGTATGAATAAATTCCCAATCATTTTTATCAATAAAATAATTTTCTGAAGATTTATTTTTAATTAATGTTTTATCTAAATCAAAAATAGCAATTCTACTATTTAATTTAAACTCACCATATTCTATTTCAATATATTCTTTCTCATATAATATATTAAATTTTAAACTATTTTCGTCCATTATACTTTAATTAATAATAAATATAACTTAAATACATTTTATATTTATATATAAAAAAATTTAAAAGGAATAAATTTTATTCCTTTTAATTAATAACTATTGGAAAATTCATTTGCATAATTATAGTTATTAACTAAGAGCAATAAGGTATTTTTAATTTGTTCAATACCTTTTTCTCTGTTAGGAATGGCATTAACCAACCATTCGAATCCATCCTCAAAGCTTTCCATATGATTAATATATTTTAAAATTAATTTAGACATTTTCTGAATATTACTTGCATAATCATCTTTGACTAAATTAATGTTATGGAGTTTATTATATGTTCCTTTACTTGCCCATAAGAAACAGGCATAAGCTTGACAAAAATTATTAGATTTAGGTTGTTGAATTTTTTCTAAATATGAATCATAAATTTTTCCATTATCATATGCTTTCCAATGAGAACCAGTAAAAATTAATCCACTAAATTTTGCAGGTACATCTAAATTACGAGTTTTATAAGCTCGATTTTCATTTTTTAAAAAATTACAGTTGTCTCTACCAAGAAAATAAGTAAAATTTTCCAAAATATTATCAGCTCCCAAAGAGTCGATAAGAATCTGAAAACTATTACTCATCCTAAACAACTAATAAATAGTCTTTTATTGTAATTTATTAAATATATGCTTATAATTCAAAATTTCAATTTTTTTATTATTTGCTTTGTGCAAATATCCATGCGGCATTTCTATCACTTATTAATATATTTAATATCTTCATAATTTCATTAAAAAATTTTGGAACTGTATCCATACCAGCATTTTTACAATTAGGAGTTTTTATCATTTGTACAATTTCAGTATAAAGCCATTTTTGTCCTTCACTAAAACTATTCATATAATTAAAGAAACCTAACCATAAACTACTCATTTTTTGAACATTATCTACATATTCTTTTTTGACTAAATTAATTTTATGTTGTTTATTATATGTTCCTTGACTAGCCCACATAAAAATAGCATAACTTTGACAAAAATTCATTGTTCCTCCTATTTGAATATCACTATCATATGAATCATAATCTGCTTTATTATGGTTTTTTGTATGTGTATAATTCTCATATCCTTTCCAATGTGCTCCAGTAAATACAACCCCAGAAAAACCCTCATCTAGACGTGTAAATCTTAATGATTGACCTTTCTTATTTTCTGTTATTATATTTATATCTTTATTGCATTCTCTACCTAACCAAATTTCAGAAAAATTTGCTAAGATATTGTCAGTACCAATAAAATCAAGGAAACATTGATATCTAAGATCACCTCCTTTCATTTCATTAATTTGTTTTTTTAATTCTATGTACTTAGTTTTGTATTTTAAATATTTAACTTTAAAATCTTCGTCAGACATTAAATATTATATATTATAAATATATTTTTTTATTATGAATTTCTCTTTTATAATATCATTATATTGTTTAAAAAATATAACTTAAATACGTTTTATATGAATATAAAAAATATACAATAAAAATAATAATGAATCGTCATTTACAATTAGCAGCAATGCAATCAAAAAACAAAATGAAATATAAATATACAGGTGAAATCACAGGTAGTTTTAATAAAATGGATGATATAGAACAAGGAATGCCCTACAGAAGCCAAGTTCAATCAAGAAAAGACCAAAAAAATTATGATAAAATTATAGAAAATAATTATATGGATTTTAGTATATTTGAAGAAGATAATAATATAGGTGAAACAAATATTAATTATTTTGATAATACTAATAATACATATTCGAATATAAGTGATATCAATGACCCAATAATGAATAAAGGTATAATGAATGGAATCACAAATATATTTAATGATTTTGCATGGTATATATTTTCAGGTTTTCAAAAATATAATTCTGATAATAGTTACATAATATCACCATATTTTATTGTAAACTTATTTGGTTTTTTATATATAGCATCAAAAAATAACACAGAAATAGAGATTCGTAATTATTTTAATTTTCCAGATAGAAATAATTTATTCAATACATTAAATTCGAATATGAAATATTTAGAAAAGACATCATTAACACAACATAATATATTTTTAGTAAATGATAAAATTAGAATAAATGATTTATATGTAAATTATTGTGATAAATTTATGAATATTATAAACTTTAATAGAAATAATATTGAACAGGAAGTTATAAAAATAAATGAGTATCTAGGGGCAAATATAATAAAACCTCATTATTTAAAAAATAAGAATTTATTATACTTCATGTATAATCAAATAACTACAAATTTCAATGTAAAATTTAATAATTTATTAGTGACAACATTTTATGGTATTGAGAATAATGAAAATAAAGAACGATATCAAGAATATATTGTCAGTAATGAAAGAAATAGTTCAATGAATCAATCAGTAATTTATCATACAGATAATACAATAGAAATTATAGAATTAAAAATGAAAGACAATATATTAAGCATGGGAATAATTATAGGTAAGGGTAATGAATATCCAGAATTTAACAATAATACCATGAATAAGTATATTGAAAAACTAAAACCAAAAGTATTTGATAATATTATTATACCAAAATTCACACAAAATAATAAATATGTTTATGATAATATATTGAAAAAATCAGGTTTAGAATCAGTTTTTGGCGGTCTAGATGTTCCAGAATTATTTAATGAGAAAATACCAATTAATAATATCTATCAATTAATAAATATAAATGTTACAAGCCAAAATATAGAAAAGAAAATATCAAAAATACCAAATGAAAATATGTTTATCGCAAATTGTCCATTTATTTATTATTTTCGTATGATACCAACAAATACAATAATATTTATAGGTCAATATATATAATTTTTATTTGATTTTGGCAAACCGAATAGAAAAGATTTTAGCTGGTTCATTATTATGTTTTGGTTTTTTAATAATTGCATATATATCACTTAACTCATAATTATCATCTAATATATTGGAAGAATTGAGCATCATATGATATGGTAACTGAATATTTCTGTAAATAAAAAATCCAGTATCTTCAGGATTATTGAGTAAAATAACTTTGCAATAATGATTACCTTTAATTAAATTATATTCTTCTTCAGTATCTTCATCAATGAACAAATGATAACCAAGAGAAGAGAACCATCTTTTTAGTATAGATAATTTTTGGACATCAATTTCATTAGGGTCAATATCATCATAATTTTCCTGATTTAATTCAACATCTTCTTTATTAAGAACTTGCAATAATTTACTAAAATGCATCATACCTTCACAATAAATGGTTATTAAAATTTCGAATAAAATTTTAAAAGCATCAGCAGTAGTAGCAGTATCATCTACAAGGTCAATATTAATTTCACAAGAATTATAATCTTTAGGTGGTTCAGAAAATAGTTTATAAGCTAATTCTATGGGTGAAAACTCCATATAAAAGATAAAAATAAATAATTATTTAAGTAATAAAATAAAATATAATTATCTAAGTTATAATTATATAATGGATTATTCATATTTTATGGAGGGAGGTTATGAACAACAAATACCAATTGAGCCCAGATTATTAGAATATATGAAAAAGAGACATTTTTATAAAACAAATAATATTAAACCGGAATATAAATTAGAACTTGAATTTCAAATTACTGATAATGATGTAGAAAGAATTAAGGAGTATGTAAAGGCAAAGAAACAACGTAAAGTAGATTATAATGCACTTGATGAATTAATCAACAGTAATATACCAAAAGACTTACCAGTAATACAAAACATTGGACAAAACTTAAAAGATTCTGGTGACAATATGTTATCACAACAATTTGAATCTAAGACACAATTTTTATCAGATGAATTAGCCGGTGACCAAAGACTTGCAAAAATGAAACAAAAGATGTCAAGAGACCAAGAAGCCAAACAAATGAGAGATAACTACCAACAATATATATTTGGAACACCAAACCAACAATTTAATCTAATAGATTTAAACAATGCATCAACAGACGCATTTGACCAAAACAATTTATTTCTAGATAGCAAAAAATATCAAAGTGATTATTCATTAAATGTATCACCACAATCAAAAAGAGTTTATACAAATGTTCCATCACATTTACATAACCAAACATTTTTACCATGGAGTCAATGCGGTGATGTAAGAGAAGAAGTAGGACATAGCCCTGATTTAACAAATATTATTGGTAATTTAGATAGTTATGTAGATAGAACCAACAATGTATATCAATTATCTAATCAAATGGACCAAGATAATAAGATGGTTATACCACAAATGAATACCAATAATAAGAAAAATTTAAATACATCACAATATACCCCAATTCCTTTAATGAGTACAATGGGATTAAAGGATGTTGATATGGAAAATAAATTATTACAAAATGTTCCAGACAAGACAGCAAAATCAAAGGGTATTGGTTATTACAATCCATCTGAACATTATTTTGATTATATTGATTCAGATATTCAAAGCACTGACCATGTAATCTTACCATTTGCAAGAGGTGGTGAAGCAACAAGAACATTAAATAACTTTAAGAAAAATAAACATTATAGAACAATTGCATAAATTTACTAACTACAATATTTTACTTTTAATTTATCTGTAGGTTGTATACTACCAAAATAAATTAGATATGTTCTAGATGCAGGAATTAATTTATTAGTTACATGATTAATATATGGAAATGCTTTTTTCCCATAAGCTTCTATTGTTATATTAATATTTTTATATTTATTTTCAAATAGGATAGCAATTGCTTTATATGACCAATTACTATTAAAACATTTATTATCTATTTCATATTTATCATAATCATTAATAAGTTTTCGATTAGAATCCCAAATAGGAATAGTTAATAATGCACCAAATTCTTTATCATCTAAACACCAATTACATAATTTTTTAACAGTTTCATTAATAATAATTTCATCAAAAGGAGGATTAGCGAAAACTTTTGTAGAAGGTTTAACAATATCATTAAAACTACCAAGCGACCCCCATTCTTTTTCAATATCAGGAAATAAAGAATAGAAATTAGGATAATAATTATTAAGAGCACTTGCAAATAGTTCAGTATTTATATTATATTTATTTTTCCACATTTTTTTAACATTATCGGGAACAGCTAATTGTTCATTGCTACCATAAATACCTACAGTATTATAACGAAATATTAATTGAAAAATTTTATTGATATCAGTTACTTTATTTTTTAATTTATCATATAACACTTTTTTAAGAGGAAAAGTTATATTATTCCAAGTTATTATTTCTTTATCTTTATTATATTTTGCTATTTTAGAATCTTTAGTAGTAGATAACTTTGAAATCTTAATAGCTATATCCTCGAGCTTTTCTAATTTATTATCATCTGGATAATCTAAATTATTTATGTCACTTCTATACTTTTTAGCAAAATTAAAATCTTTTTGAATATCAATAAATTTACGAATAGGGATAGTAGACTGAACATCACGAGGAGATTGAAAGAAAACTTGCCAATACCAGAAAGTAATCCATAAATCACTATGACCAAATATTTTGATAGCATTATTCCAATATTCTTTATATTTTAACTCCTTTTGTATAATAGTTAATTTTTTATCGCCACCACTTTGTATACTATTATTTTTTAGTTGAATATATTTTTGTTTATATTTAAGGTATTTATAGTAATATGGCGTGTTCATATATTTTTATATGTATATAAAAATAAAAAAATAAAGATTTGTAACTTTTTTAATTATAAAAAAATATTTTTTAATAATATAAAATTAAAATATAATCTTATATTATAATAAAATGTCACATAATACAAGTTATGGAAATTTTGGTAGTTCTAATAGATTAAAATATGACGGCTGTGCATATAGAAAAGATCTCGCAGAAAGCACTGGACCATTAATTTATCGTTTATATGAAGGTAAATTTGAACATGGTGGAAAATGTATATATGAAAACCAATTTTGGCGCCCATTTGATTTAGTTGATGTTGAATCTGAATTAAGAAACATCACCAGACCAAACACTAAATGCCCCGAATTAAAATATTTACCATTTTGTGAAAAGAGTAAAGCATGTGTAAGTACTTTTGATAAATCAGTACCAAAGGTATTAGCACCAGAAGTATGTCCAATTATATACAGTAACATTGGTTCTAATAAAATTGCAGGACCAGGTTGGAAAGCACCTAATCACAGTATTTTCCAATAAAAATTGAATAATTTTAAGTATAATTAATTATATAGAAAATATATAATTAAAATGGCATTAATTAGAAGATTAAATAAAGAATGGTCTGATGCTAATTTACAAATAGAAAAAGATACAGATGAATTAATTAAAGTAAATCTCAAGGATAATGATGATATGACTTCATGGACAGCAAATATAACAGGTCCAGAAGGGTCACCATATAAAGGAATTAAGTATGAATTATCAATTAAATTTCCAGTAGAATTTCCATTTAAACCACCAAATATTGTTTTTAAAAATAAAATTTTTCATCCGAATATTTCAATGGAAGGTATAATTTGTCTAGATATATTAAAAGACCAATGGAGTCCAGCACTGTCAATATATAAAGTATTATTATCAATTATTTCATTACTAGAGTGTCCAAATCCAAATGACCCATTAAATCCAGAAGCGGCAAACTTATTTAAATTAAATAAAGAAGCATATGATAAGAAAGTAAAATCATATATATAAATAAAATTTATATATAAAAAATAATAATTTATTTATAAAATTTTCTTTGGTTAATTTATAAATGAATATTGGTCGTTCCAATAGATTACCTTATGATAATCAAGCTTATGTCGATAGAATAGCAGAAAGCACTGGTCCTTTAGCATATCGTTTAGATGGTAACAGTATATATAATGGATTTCAATGCATGAGTACTTTAGGTCCACGCTCATCATATATGGGTAACGGTGTAAGTACTCTTGCTGGTCATGGTATTGCAACATCCCAAAGATTAGTAGATGTCGAATCTATATTAAGTAACAGAAATGTAAAATCATCTAAAGCACGTCGCGATGGTGTAAACCCAATCAACTTAACTAAGGAACAACAAAAAGATTTATTAGAATGTTCTAATTTCTTAGTTGCAGAACCATCACGTCTAGTATTACCTGCACAAACTTATCGTGAAATGTCAATTAATAGATTCCATAACTTACCTAAACCAGCACAAGCAGTTATTTACTATGACCAACAAGTTAATACTAGACTTGAAGCAAAAGATAACTTTGTTTTTGACTATCCTAAACAATGGTCAAATATTGTTGGTCCAAATGAAGTAGTAGGTGCCAATGAACAACCATATTATGATACTAAATGTAATGCAGTAAATAGACCAACTTGCTCTGGAAGTAAAGCATAAATAATTTAATTAAATAGAATATTTTTTTATGATTTAAAATATTCTAATATTATATAGGTTATGGAAAATAATATAAAACGCCCTTCAACATCTGGTGATAATATTTTTCAAAATAATAATTATAGACATAGTTTACAAATAGAAAAGGCAAAAGCTAAAAGAAGATATAAAGATGGTATGAATCCTGAAAAATCAGGTATTATTCCACCATTATATAATTCAAATAGAAGAAAAGATTTAGCAAAAAAAATAAGAAGCCGTTCTGTAGATGATTACGATTCAGAATTTTCGGATGATTCAAATAATACATCAAAAACTTATTCAGGTAGAAATGCTGATTATGGTAAAGTAGATTTTAATAATCCTTATTATTTAAAGCAAAAATCGAAAGAATCTTTTACTAATTCTTATTTATCCCAATTTAATGATTTATCTTTTGATAATGCAGGAAAGCCAGTATCATCTAATAATATTCATGATGTAATTGGTGATAATGGTGTTATTCGTATGGAGAATGAAAGAAGATTAGCTTTAGATGGTGGTTATTCATCATTTGATGCCCAGGATAATGATATGACATATGGTATAGTATCAAAGGAAAACTTTACTCATACAAATATGCAACCACATTTCCGTTCAAGTGATGGTGGTTTTAATCCATTAAATGAAAAGAAATATGCAGAACAAACTCAAAGAAAATTAGATTTATTTACTGGTAGTGCAAATAATTTAGATTATAGACCAAAATCAGAAAGAAAACCATTATTTGACCCAGTAATTGGTTTAACTAGTATGTATGGAACTCCAGTATTAACTGATTTTATGGATTCAAGATATATTCCTTCAATGGAAAGAAGAAACGAAAAACCATTCCAAGAAGTTCGTATTACTCCTGGTCTCGGTTTAGGTTATAATGAAGTATCTAAACAAGGTTTCCATGATACTTACCGTGTTCTACCTAAAACTGTTGATGAATTACGAACAGCTAATAAACCAAAGATTTCTTATGGAACTGTTGTCATTCCTGGTCAAAAAGGAGAACGTGGTCCTATTGCTGCTAAATTATATAAGAGAAGACCTCTCACTTATAGAGAACAATCAATGGATGATTTCATTGGTGGTAAAAGTTATATTACTAAAGAAACTGTTTATGGTAAATGGGACCCTAAGAATCTTGCTACTGTTAATCGTGGTGTTGAAGTTAATGGGCAAATGGGTCCAGCATATAACTATACTGATAAACATACTGCAGAATCACTCATTCCTAAAACCCAAGTTGCTAAACGTGAAAACTTTGCAAATGATTTTGAACATAACGTTGCTCCAAGAGAACAAGCTCAAGCAAGAGAATTTGATGAATCTTATGACCCTAAAATGACTCTTCGTGCTGTTCATAATAAATATGATAGAGCTGGTCATGTTGGTAATGGTGAATTTTCCAAACAATTCTTATTTGATTATCTCAATGCAGTTCCTGAAGCAACTCTAAGAAATATTCATGACAAATATGATAGAGCTGGACAAGTAGGTAATGCAGAATTATCTAAACAATTCTTGTTTGACTATATTAATGCAATTCCTGAAGCAACTCTAAGAAATATTCATGATAAATATGATAGAGCTGGTCAAGTAGGTAATTCTGAATTATCTAAACATATATTATTTGATTTTATTAATGCAATTCCTGATGCAAATATGAGAAATATTCATGACAAGAGTGATAGAGCTGGTCAAATGGGTAATGCTGAATTATCAAAACAATTCTTATTCGATTATGTTAATGCAATCCCTGATGTTAATATGAGAACTATTCATGAAAAGACCGATAGAGCAGGTCAAATTGGAAATTCTCAATATTCTAAAGAACAAGCATTTGATTATGTCAATGGTATTCCTGATGCAACTCTCAGAAATATTCATGATAAATATGATAGAGCAGGTCAAATGGGTAATGGTGAATATTCAAAACAATTTGCCTTTGACTATACAAATGCAATCCCAGATGCGAATATGAGAACAATTCATGATAAGAAAGATAGAGCAGGACAATTAGGTAATGGTGAATATTCAAAACAATTTGCATTTGATTATATTAATGCAATACCAGATGCCAATATGAGAACTCTTCATGATAAAACAGACAGAGCAGGTCAAATGGGTAATGCACAATATTCTAAATTTAAGGCATTTGATTTTATTAATGCAACACCGGATGCAAACATGAGAACTATTCATGATAAAACTGATAGAGCTGGTTTTGTAAGTTCAAATGAAAGAGAAAGACAAAGAAGTAGAGGTGACGCAAATAACATGAGAGTTAATACTGCTAAAGAAAAGATTGCTGAAGGAAGAGCACCAACCTTATCAAGTTATAACAAAGGTCCAACAATTGACTTTACATTAGTACAACTAAAAGAACCAATTCAAAACACAAGAGAATTATATCCCGATAATCAACAAATTACAACTGATAGATTAGGTATGTTATATTCAAAGAATAGACCAGCATTAGACCAACAAAGTTATAGATTCTTTTCTTTTGTCGAAGATAACTTAGAAGGAAATCCATATGTAAATAATGTAATCCATCAATCACAATATAATTTTAATTAATTAATTGTTTTTAATAAATAAAAAATAGTTTAAATTATTTTTTAACAAGCTTTTTATAATTTTGAATCATGAAAGACTCAATAAAATTATAAGCATCTAGAATTTGTTGACATTTTTTAGCACCGGTAATAATTATAGAGCCACTTTCAAATACAAATATAGTAATAATTTTTATTTCACCATCTTTACAATATTTTATGTCAACACCTGCATGTTTAATTGGGTCATATGAACATTCTAACTTTATGTTATCACATTTTGCTTTTTTAATCATATCATATAAATTATCACGATTGACTCTATATCCAATACTAAAGTTACTATTAATCATTTCAATTGAATAACCGTATAAGTTATCTATATTTAATTTATCTAAATCATCAACTAATTTTATTTGATTATAAGTATTATTTTTAAAATCAAGATATCCTCTATCCTTCTTTAACTCTTTAAAAATTTTATCAATACCGATTATAGTCTCTTCAATACTTTTTGCACCAGTTATATGAATAGTTCCATTATTAAATAACTTAATATTAATAGTTTTATCTTGACGAATTAGATTGGATGTTTTAACAACAAGAGTTACTTGGTTATAGAAGTTACTTTTCTTATATTTTCTTTTTGATTTAGTTTTTCTTTTTTTGAGAGTTCTATTTAATGATTCTTCATCAACATTTTTTTTATTTTTCTTACCTGATTTAATTTCACAAATATTACTTTCATCTAAATCAATAAAATTACTTATAAATGGTATATGGAATAATACATTTATTTTACATACAATAGTCATAGTTGATATTTGTAAGTCATTTGGCTTTTTCTCTAAATCTATACTTTTACGTATAGATTCAGGTATAACAACATGTAATGCCATAGTATATAATATATAGTATACTCAAATGAACTATTTAAATTCAATATTTTATAATATCAATATATCGCTATTTTATCATATTTTCAATTATTTTTAATTAAAATAATAAATAATTAATACTTAAAATATATAACTTAATATATATACTAAATGTCGAAAACAATACTATCATTTGATGTAGGTATTATTAATCTTGCATATTGTATTTTAGAAAAGAAGGAAGAAAATTTTACCATTAAAGATTGGGGTATTATTAATATTGATTCAAATAAATTAACTTGTTCTCATTTGAATAAGAAAGGTCAGAAATGTTCAAAGAATGCTAAATATAGTCTTCATGATACTACTGAAGATAAAATGATTTATTTTTGTAAAGGTCATTGTAAAAATAAAGATATAAAATGTCCTACAAAAGATATTGAAAAGAATAATTTAGTTTGTAGTCATCCTAAGAAATGTAAGAATGAATGTATTAAAGAATTGGAAAATAAACCATATTGTGAAAAACATATTACTGTGGCAGAGAAACAATTTATTAAATCACAAACAGCAAAGAAGATTGCATGTCAAAATTCAAATCATCGTTCAGTAGATACATTAGCACAGGGTTTATATAAATCATTGGATGCTAAAACGCATTTTTTAACAGCAGATGAAGTTATTATAGAAAATCAACCATCTTTATTAAATCCGACAATGAAAACAATAGCATCATTATTATATGGTTATTTTACCCTTCGTGGTGTTGTAGACAAAGAAAAGAATAAGAGTAATATAAATCAAATTAAATTCATATCACCACAGAATAAATTAAAAATTAATAAAGAAAATACAGATAAAACTCTTAAGAAAGCAAAAACAAAAAGAGAAGAATACATGTTGACAAAAACACTAGGTAAAAGATATTGTAGAGCTATTATTGAATCAGATAAAGATAATCTAAAATATCTAGATTCAATGAAAAAGAATGATGACTTAGCAGATTCATTTTTACAAGGCTTCTATTATTTATTCTATGCAAATAGTACTCTTCCTGATAAATATATGAAAATATTAGATACTTTGATTACTGATGAAAATCTTGTTAAAAAAGATACAAAAACAAAAAAGAAAGATAAATCAAAAAAAGGTATTGATTTAACAAATGAAATAAAAGTTTAATTAATCATATGATTCCATATTTTTAAATATGTTATTATCGTCTTTTGTATTAGTATAACTGTCTTCGCTATAAACTTCAGTTATTTCTACTTTTTTATCCATTGATTTTTCTTCTAAAAATGGAACTATATTCATAAGTGGTGGTATTTTAATTTTCCACTCCTTCTTACAAATCTTTAGATTTTTACGATAATCTTCAATAGTTATCGGTCCTCCAAACTTTTGCAATATTTCACGTGGTGGTGCTAATACTAAATCTTCTAATTTTTTCTTATCATCATTCTCATAAATTAATTCATAATACTTATTAATTAATGAATATCTTTCCATAGTTTTATAATCATTCATATTTAAATTATATGATAATACACAATTAAAACTACAGAAACATCCAGTAACATAAAAAGTATCATCGTAATATCTTTCTGGTAGAAAACATGGAATGGTATCAAATTCATGTGTACACCACCAACATGCTAAATTTGTTTTATCAACAACTACACTTTTATTACTTTTAATATCAATCATATTTAATTTAATAGGCTTATAATTGATATCTTTTTCTTTAATTGTTAAATTTTCTCCTCGATATTTTTTTATTTGGTCTTCTAATTTCTTGACATATATACTCTTATTTTTTAACTCTTTCTTTAATTCTCTTACATAATCAGATTCATCAGAACCATTATCTTCTTCACTTAATGAAAGTAAATTAATATTTTCTTCTGAATTAAAGTTTTCATCATCATTAAATTCAGTATAATCTTTTGCTTCAGTAAAATTATTATTGTCTTCTGACTTCTTTTTAACATTGAATAATGGTAAATGTAAAATAATATCCTTCTCATGAGTTATTATTTTCTTTTTTTCATTTGATTTTGGTTTTTGTAAGAGAGCAGTCTTACGTGGTCTACCTCTCTTCTTCTGTTGTTTTTGAATAACATTATTATTTTCCATTCTTTATATTAATATAGTAACAAATCTTTAAACGCATTTTTCCAGAGTTTTTAATATTTAGTTATATATATGGATAAATATAATCTAAAATCATTCATTGAGATGTGTAAGACCTATGATTTTGATGTTATTGAAGAAATTTCAGATAATCCAAATAATTTATCAGAAACACAATTAATGCAAAACCATAATCTATCATTAAATGAAATACAAACAATAAAAAACTTTAAAAGTGAATTTGGCAATGATACAACAGATAACTTAGGATACATATATGCAAATTATTATATTTCAACTGGTGGTGCTGCTCCAGTTCTAGCAGCGGCAAAAGTTATTAAGAAAGGAAAGAAAGTAAAAAAAGTAGGAGCAACAAGTAAAGGTCTAAAAAAAGCAGCATCAAGAGGTAAAAAAAGTAAATTAAATAAAAAGAAATTATCACCAAGTCCCAGTAAAATTAAAACATCATCAAGTTCATCTCAAAGTAAGAGATTAAAACCAAAAAAAACTTCTTCAACTAGTAGTGCAAGTTCAGGAAAGAAAATAAGAAGTTCTTCTAATAAAAATACAAATAAGAATATTATAAAATCACAAAAGAAGTTAGACAAAATAGCAAGATTACAAGGAGAAACACTAAAAAATCAAAATAATATTATAGGAAATGTAACAGAAAAAGCATCAGAATTAACAAAAAATTTTAAATTTTTAGAAGAAAAACAAAATGAAATATCTGAAGTAGTCGAAAGAAATATCAGTAATCTAAAGAAGAACTTTGAGAATACAATAAATACAATTAAAGAAGAATCAAGTGAAGAAATTAAAAATAATATAACTAACTTATCAAATAAATTTAATAATAATTTAAAAGAAATAAGAAGTGAATATGAGAATGAAATAAAGAAAAATTTAAGTAAAGTTGAGAGTAATGCAAAAAATATTATTGAAGATTTGCTTCAAAATCAAGAACGTTTATTTAATTCTAAAATAGATGACCTAAAATCAGAAATTAGTAATTTATCAAGTAAAATAAATATGACTGAAACACAATTATCAGAAACATCACCACAACCTGTTAAAAATAATAATATAATAAGTGAAACTACTGATGAAATTCAAAATATAGAATTATCAGAAAATAATACATCTATAGCTAAATAAATTATAAATTTAAATTATTTTTATTTAATCTATTTAAATTAAATAAAAAATAAATTTATTCGATTGAAATACCAGTCTTCTTTTGCTTTAACCCTTTACCAGTTGAAATAGTAGTTCTTTTACTCTTATTACTTCTATTACCTAATGAAATACTATTACTTATTTCATCTACATTTACATTATCTAATTCAGTTACTTTTTCACTAACTCTCTTATCACTACTCGATTCTGAACTAGTATCAAATACTTTTTTTGATTTATTAATTATTTCATCTATTTTTGGATTAAATGATATTTTACTGCTTGAACTTGATACTGATGAATTTGATTCAGATGATTCACTTACTTCTTTCTTTTTACGAACAACTTTCTTCTTAGCAACAACTGGTTTACTCTCCTCAAGTAGTCTCTCTTGTTGTTCTCTTATTTCTTGAATTTTATGTAATTCATTTAATTGTTGTTCTTGCATTTGTTGTCTTAACATGCTCATTTTTTGTGCTTCCATCATTAGTTGATTGCTTTGATTGAATGTATCAACAACTGGCTCAGGTGATTTTGTGTTTTGTGGTAAAAATCTTTGAACTAATGGCGATGTAATCATTGTTGGTTGTGTCATTGGTTTTGATGCATTATTATATACTCTGTTATTTGCATTATTTACTGTATTATTCATAGTTAATTGTCTTCTTAATTCCTCTATTTCTTGTTCTTTTCTTGCATTTTCTTTTTCTAATTTAAGATGTTCTAGTTCTTTTTGTTTAATCATATTTAAATCATTAGCTCTTTGTGCCGCTGTTTCATGTTCTTTTGATATTTTATTTTGAATAATTTCTTTTTGTTTTAATTCTTCTTGTTTTTGTCTTAATGCTTTTTGTCTAAGCTGTTCCATTAATACAGGGTCATCCTCCATTTTTTGATTTAGTGTTGGTCCTCCAAACATCTTGTTATTTAAATGAAATTTAAGTGCACTACCAGATAATAACATTACTAAACGTAATTCTGGCGCCATACCTTTACTTCCTGGTTTGTGATATTTTTCATATAAATCACCAAAAACATCAGTATATTGACTAATTTCACTATTTACTGATTGTGACCATCCCTTTAATTTAACATCGAATGGATTATAATTGTCATTTAACATTTCTAAACCCCATACACAATTTAAAAACATATTTGACATCCAATTTACATTGTTTTGCTTATCTCTTATCTTTTTATGTAATTCATATTCATATTTCATCATATTGTAATCTGAATTCATATTGTAGTTTTGTGATAATTTTACTCCTTGGTTAGCTAATTCACATAATTTACGTAACATATCTAATTTTTCTAACATTATTTCTTCTTTACTTTTTTCATCTCTTTTATATTCACTTTCTTTATCAGTAAATACTCTATCACGATTATCATATTTGTCGCTATATTCTCTCTTTTCAGAATCTCTTCTTTCAGAATCTTCTTTATAATCTCTATCTTTTCTATCATCATTTTCACGGCTACTATGATTATTTAAATATGCACCATAATCCTCATCTAATTCATTATCTTTTTCACCATTATATTTCCACAACTTACTAGGTGATTTAGTTTTTTCTGAATTAGCCAATAAATCTACTTTATAATCAGTAAATGCTGTTTGTAGATTAGAAGTATCGACATTTTTTTCAGTATTATTTGACATAATATATATTCTTTTAGAAACTTATTTATATATAAATACGCATTTTATTAAATCATTTTATAAGTTTATATTTTATACATTTTATCTTTTAATAAATTAAGTTATGGCTTTTTATTCCACAGTGAATGAAGCTTTTACCGATAATAATGAATTAGATAGATTGGCTCGAGAGGTGAATGAGTCGAAAAAGAAACATAAATTAATAAAATCTGTATATAAAGATATAATTAATGATTCAAATAAAAATAAAATAATACAAAATGAATTCTATAATCCCGATAACATTGCATTTCAGTCTTTTATGCCAAATAAACAATTTGATTGCTTTAATGACAATGATTCAAATCCAGGTTACACATTAATAGAAGATATACATAATCAAAATTTATCTGATTCCGCGAATTCATATACTTCTGGGAAACAATCTTTTAATTTGAGTAATTTAAGTGAATCACCAAAAATAAATTCAGATGATTCTTTTATGAATAATTTAAAAGAATTACAAATAGATACACAATTTTCAGATGAATCATTTAAATCTTCCCATAATTCTTATAGTGATAAATCTTCTAGTTCTTCTGATAAATCTAAATCCATAAAAAAAATAAAATCAAAAATGAATAAAATGAATGAAATACTTAAATTAATTCAAAACTCTCATCCTGATGATGATTCTTTATCTAGTCATAAATCAGATGACTCTTATTTTGTATTAGACCATGTTAAAAGTTGTAAGACTTGTAAAAAAAAAATAAAGAAAAAAATAAATCATAATCATTCTTTAGAACATAGTAACCATATCGAGGAATATTTAGACCCTAGATTCATAGATTCACGTATTGGAAATTTAACACAAACATATAATAAAACAAATACAGATATCAATCAATATTCAAATAATATGAATTATGAAAATGTTCCAAATTATAATCAATCAATACCAAAACAAAATATACAAACAAATCAATCAAATAATGAATTTAGAATATTTGGTCAAAGCATAAATGATTTTAAAGATATATTAATTTATATTTTATTAGGTTTCGTAGTATTATTAATTATATATCTTTTTATTAAAAAATAAATTATACAATTTTAGACTGCATCTCTTTATTTAATTCAATATATTTCCAAGTAATAAATAATACTCTTTTACTTATTTTAGATATATCCATGTAATTATCTTTTAATTTGTTTTCAATATAACTCATACAATAACTAGGTATATAATCAATAGTATCATCAAATCTATCTGGAATTTCAAATATCATATCTGTTTTACCAGAATCACTTAATAATTTTATTTTTTCAATACAACTATTATAAATTTGTTTGTATGCAGATAAAACTCTTTCTCTTCTATGTTTTTTTTTACTTATAATATAATTAGCATCAAAATTATCTACTTTTTCAAAATCCATATTACTTGTTTTTATTAATGAATTTACATCTAATGGACCATTGTAACTTGTTTTTTCTAAATTTGGATTATTATTATAAACAAGTGTATTTACAGAAATTTGATTCATTTTATTATATTATAAGATTATTTTATCAAAAAAAAATATTAACACAATTTAATAAAAATGGAAGACAATACCAAAAAAAATTCTAATAATATGTTCCCAACCGATATTTTATCAGAATTATTAGACAAATATTTATCAAAATCCTTAAAACATACAATATGTGAAGAATTAAATTGTAAATTGTTAGAATGTAAAAATAAAGACACTATTGTAGAAACAAATATAGATGTATCATTAAATAATATAGATTTATCGAATAATCTAATACCAATTCAAAAAGAAGAGAATAAAAAGAATAAAAAGAATATAATAGTTTTAAGTGGAGGTGGAACAAAAGGAATTGCTTTAATAGGTGGATTAAAGTATTTATATGAAAATAAAATTATAGAAGATTTAAAATGTATTGCAGGAACATCTATAGGTGGTTTTATAGGGGCTTTACTTAATATTGGATATACTATCGATGAATTATTAGAATTTATGAAATTATTTGATTTAGAAAAACTAAAAGAACCAAATCAAAATTTATTTACAACAATGGGATTAGATGATGGTTCAAGATTGGAACATGTACTCGGAAAAATGTTTAAAGCGAAAAGTTTTTCAAAACATATAACACTAAAAGAATTATATGATAAAACAAAAATAAAATTAATTCTAGTAGGAACATGTCTAAATACACAAGATGCAACTTATTTTTCACATGAAAATTTCCCAAATTTACAAGTTATAAAAGCTATTCGGATTACTACATCAGTGCCAATATATTTTACTCCTGTCATATATGATAATAAAATGTATGTTGATGGTGGATGTATTGATAATTTTCCTATACATCTTTTTGATAATGAAATAGATAATGTTATTGGATTTTATATTAAGAATCAAAGACAAAATATAGAATTAGATAAATTACATAATTTTGTTGATTATTTCAGTTCTATATTAGAATCTTTTAGTGATTATTTCTGTAATTTATCAACTAGAAATTATATAAAAAATTGTGTAATTATTAATTTAGATAATATTGGTATAATTGATACAAATATTACATTTGAACAAAAAATTAATGTATTTAATACTGGTTATAATATTACTAAATCATTCTTTACTTAGAATTTTGCTTATTCTTACTAATTTCCTTAATAATATTCTCATCATATCCAATTAGTTCTTTTAATACTTCATCCTCATTATTCCATTCAATTGTATTATTATCAATACCAACTTCGTGTAGGAATCTGAAATCATTTTTATCATTTTTGAAGAAATCATTCTTCATAAAGTCATTATCCTTAATTGAGTCTAATTCGGTATTGAATGATTCTCTTTCTGCTAGTTTTCTCTTCATTTCATCATCACTCATTCTTCCAATTCCTGATGTATAATCTGCTGGCTTGATATTGTCTATATTGATATCAAGACGATTTTCTTTTCCAAAATCAAATCTTGCAAATCCACTTTCATCATTACCTTCTTCATAGAAATTACCAAAATTATTTAGTGATGTATAATTATCATTCATACCACTAAAACCATTATATGCAGATACATTACCTCTATGAACAATGTCCATACCACCACCCATTTTATCTTTATACATATCAAAAGCCGCATTAAATTTACTTAGATTAAAATCTCTGTTTTCAAATAGATTCTTTTGCGAATATTCAATTGCATCTTGTTCACGTTGTAACATCATTTCTTCAAATCTATTATTCATTTCATCTTTATCTAATGCTTTAATATTTTCTTCATTTCTATCTATTTTATGTTTTTTATCAAAAGAAATATTTTCTCTCTCAAAATTAATCTTTGCTTGACTCTTCTTCTTTTCTAATTCTTCTTCAGTTAAATCTTGAGTTTCTAAGAATGATTCAAAACTTTTCTTTAAATTTACATGGTCATTATTTTTTGATTTTTGTTCATTTTTTAAATAAAAATCATATTCCGCCTTTTTCTTTTGGTCACCTAATGTTTCCCATGCTCTTTGAACTAATTCGAATAATTTTGTATTAAAATCATCTTCTTCTGCCTTATCAGGATGATATTTCTTGGATAAAGTAGCATATGCTTTGCGGATTTCAGAAGATGATGCATTTAATTCTAAACCTAATACATCATAAAAGTTAATTTCAAAACCTTTCTGTTCTGTCATATAGTTATATCATCATAACTCTGTTTTTAAGTCTATTTTTAAAAATTAAAATTTAATTTCTAAAATTTAAATTTACATATAACTTTTAATAAATTCAGTAATTGCCTTTGCAGTTCTTTCACCTTCATAATCAACTCTTTTACCACCAACTGATAATGCTATTGTTGGAAATCCTGGAACACCTGCACATTCCTTTCTTTCTTCACTACATTCAAATTCTACAAAATCTACTTGGGAACTTAATGGTCCTTCTTTTAATTCTTTCCATACTGGTAAAAATTTCTTTGACCATCCACACCATATTGCATAGTATAATGCTACATGAATGTTTTTACTTGTATTAGCATAAGTATCATTATTAGTAAAAATAGTATACATTGCCCATACTATAATAAAAGCAACAACAACTAATAATACAACATCAGTTTTAATACCCATTGTGCGAGTATTTGAATATTGTCCTAATAAACTATCCATTTATATATTAAATAAATAGAAAAATTATTTATTTATATTTGATTTAACAAAGCGTATTAAATCTTCTTTAGAACGGTCACCTTCATATGTTATTTTCTTCCCATTTGTTTCTAAAATAATTGTAGGATAACCTTGAACACCTTCATTCATACATAATCCTTTATTTTTATCACATTCATATTTATGAAATTCAACTATTTTTTTTAATTCACTTCCTTCTAATTCATCCCATATTGGCATTAATTTGTGGCAATAACCACACCATTCAGCATAATATAGTTTTAATCTATCATCAACTTTATTAATTTCAACAAATTTATCTATAATTGGCTTATTTAATTTAAAAAGTAAGTATATTAAACCAATTATAATTAGACCAAAAATAATATTCATATTTTCTTTACTAAATGTCATTATATTATTAAATTAATATTTTTATATTCTATATATTATATAAAATGAGTTCTACAATTATAAAATCTGTTATAAAACCAGAAGAATTGAAATATATATTTGGTGATACAAAGTATAATGAATTCTTAGTTGGACTTTTTATAAATAACCCTATAGTCGATAAACAAGAATTATTTGAATCTAAGTATTATACTTGTCTTATTAATGGTGTCAATATTTTAGAAAAATATAAAGATAGATATAATCCATTCATAATACATGCAATAATAGAAGTTGGTAAATTTCATTTTAATTTAAATAATGGTATAAATATAGATAGTTCATTAGAACAAAAATATATTTGGGATAATTTATATTTTAAGTTTGATACTTTAGATGAAAATACACAACATTATTTATTAAAGTATTATGCATTGATTGAAATTACACCAACTATAGGAGGAGGTGTGAGTTATACAAGAAAATTAGAATCACATGAAATAAATATATTAACACCAGGATTAGATATTACAAAAATCAATTTAAAAACACATAAAATAAAATTTCTAAAAGATAATTTTATGAATGATATGTTTACAATAAATAATTTACCTATAATTGGAGATATTTATGATAGAGCAAATTCAATTAAAATGGACATTTTATCAGATGTCAATATAAATTTTACTAATTTTCAAAAGTGTAATATTGATAATCTAGTATTAGATTTAGTCAAGAAGAATTATGGTGTAGATATGGACTTTCTCCACAAGAAATTAGTTCATTATAATTTATCTTATCATAAAACTATGTATGAAGATAATGTATTAAAAAATAATAAAGAAAGATTTGATGAAATAGAAATAATAAAACAATTAGATATGAAAGATTTGAACGATACTTTTAATTTAAATAATTATTATATCATGAGAAACAATAAATTAATATATCCAGAAACAGATAAAGATTTAGAAATTATTTATAAAACAAATACTATTTTTGATTTTACTCGTACTCGTAATTATGCATTTTTATATCAAATATTAATATATCTTTTTAGAGCATTTGATAATACAATAGTAAATAAATATCTATCAAAGGATAATATAAATAAAATATTAAATATTTATAAATATAAATTAAAAGAAGATGCAAAAGATAGATATAAAATTGGAGAATTATTTCAACAAATAAAAGATAGAATTATAGTTGGTCCAACCCCAAGAGTTGGTGAAACAACACAATATAAAAAAATAAGGGATGTAAATATTATAGAAAAAATATAATATATAGATTTACCAAAATCTTTTATTAATTATAAAAATATTTTTCTCAAATATTATTATATAAATGGCAACATATGCAAACCTATATCCTTGCTTCGGTGTAGCTGGTAATCAAGATATCATCGAATGTTTATTAACTAGATCATTATCACCCGAATTAGGCAAATATGATGATGATTTAAAAAAAGCAATTGCAACAGGATCAATTTGGAGTGCTACTATTCCAGGTGCACTTCAATTCCAAGATTTAAAAGATATTTATATTGATGTAAAGAGTAAACTTCTAAATGGACTTAATTTAACAACTACTGAAATAAATGAAATTGATAATTTATTATTAATTGACTTAGATAAAGCTTACAGCAAAATTAAGGATGCTATTGTAGCAGCAGAAGCTAAAATTTCTAGAGCAACATCATCAGATGCTTTTGACACTGCTAAACTTAAAGAACTACGTAAATTTTTACAAAATTTATCAGTTATATATAAATCAACACCAGGTAAATTCCCAGCTGACAATAAAACTGGTGCAATTAACCAACCTCTTGACGACCACAGAAAACCATATTCACAAACCTCTTTACTAACCTTCAACAGAATTCCATACACAGGAACTGGTTCTGTTCGTAATGCAAAAACCCTTGCAAGTCAAGTAGGTCTAACTTTACAAACAGGTGGTTCTCGTTATCACAATGCAGACCAATTATTTGATACCATGTCTATTACTGGTACTCAAATTCCTTTTGATAAGCAAATTCTACATGGTGGTTCTAGTGAATTAACTACAGTTATTGGTGAATTAAACAGTGTTTTACCACAATTAGATGCAACTAAGAGAACTGCATTACAAGGAAGTATTAATAAATTAGTTCAACTCAATGAAAGTAAGCTCCATAATGAAAAAGTATTAGGTAAATTTATTAAATACATGAACAATGCAGCCCAAAACCCACAACAAGCAGCTGCAATTTCTCAATTAAAAGGTGGATACAACAACCAAGCCCAATTACTCCAATCAATTAATAACCAAATTGGTTCTATAATGACTCAAGCATCATCAATCCTTGCTTAAATTTAATTTTTAATTTATTATAAATTATTATTTTATAATGAATATAATGATAAAGAAAAACCTATATTAATTATAAATAGAATATAAATATGACTGGTGGTATATTACAGCTTGTTGCCAAAGGGTATGGTGACTTGTATCTTATAAATGACCCTGAAATAACTTATTTTAAAATTATGTATAGAAGACATACTAATTTTGCTATATTCCCAAGAACTCTTAAATTTAAACAAAATTTAACTTTCGGTAAATTGGCAAAATGTCCAATTCCTCGTATTGCCGATTTATTATATAAATTATATTTTGTAGTTGATATACCTAAAATAAGAATATCTTATAAAACAACTACACGCTCAAATATTGCTTCCATATTAAGCTTATATGAAATAGAATATATATATGACAACGATGCAACATTATCGGATACAGATAAAATGGAAATAATTACTTTAATAAGAGATAAAATTACTGATTTAGTAGGAGCAAGTGATGTTGAGAATCTACAAAAAATATCAGTATTAAATACTAAATATTGTTGTTGGGAATTTAAATCTGGTTGTGAATTATGGGATAAAATTTATTGGATGATAGATACTAATCTACCTAATCATGCATGGGTCCCAGAATTAGGTCATTATCTTATAGAATATATTAAAATCGATATAGGGGGAGTTACATTCGATATGCATACTTCTGAAATATTACATTGTTTACATAATATAACCGATAATAAAAACATTGATTATAATAAATTAATAGGTAATACTCCTGACTTATACACATATGATAATAAAGAGAAAAATTCACGAAGATTATACATTCCACTTGCTTTTTGGTTTAATAGATATATTCAATGTTCGCTTCCATTAGTGGCAATGCAATATACAGATATAGAAATTAATATAAAAATAAGAGATTTTGCAGATTTATTTTATTATGACCAAAATGCAGTTATAGCAGGAACTCCAAAACTAAAAACAAAATTATTAGGTCATTTTTTTTACTTAGAAAAAGAAGAAAGAAAAACTATATGCACTAATAAATTAGAATATTTATACGAATACATAACTTTTACAAAAGATTATATAATTAATGCAAATATGCTGAAAAATGTTAATATTGATTTTAATGAAGATAAATATAGTTCATTAACAAATCAAGAAATTATAGACCAAAAATTATTAGATGATGTTTATATCGAATTAAAAACATTTTTTGATATGCCAGTTAAATATCTATTTTTTGTTATAAAACCTTTAAATAATTATAATAATACTTGGAATGATTTTAATATAAAAGTAAATAATCAAATAATAAATCCAATTAAATCATATAAAATAAAATTTAATGGTAGAGATAGAGAAACAAGAAAAGAATCAGATATGTTACATTTAACACAACCATATTATTCTAATTCAAGTTTAAATGATAATATCTTTATGTATAAATATGCTTTATTTCCTCACGAATTACAACCATCAGGAGCCGCTAACTATTCACAATTAGCTGATTCATCTGTAATATTATATTTAGACCCTATAATGACAAGATTATTATTGACTACAAAATTAAAATTCAAAATTACTATATATGCAGATAATTTAAATATTCTAAGAGTCTTCTCTGGTATGGCTGGACAAGCATTTGTATGCAAATAATAAATAATTTCGCGCGGTGGCTAATGCATTATCTCATAAAATGGCTTTTTGCAATAAAATCATCTAATTGCATGATTTTATTTTATTACTTTATGCATTGATATAACCGCGAAAACGTCTTATCTATTCATAATATTTAATTTATAAATAATAATCCACCAATACCATCAGTTATACGTAATACATTCATTACTACTCCATAACCTCTAAATTTTATATTATTACTTATACTTACATTTGGTGTTAAATTTAATGCTACTTGTGTTTGTCCAATTTGACTCATATTACATGACCCTGATGGTTGATGTTGTGATGGCATTATTGAAAATGAATATATATTTATGCCTTCTGATAAACTTTTATCAAAGTGTTGATATTGTTGGACATAATTAAAATATTTATATTCTCTCAAACTAACTCTTTCGTGACCATTAAATTCAATAGTTTCATTTACAACTAATGTTTTCCCGATAGGTTTATTATTTTCATACATAAAAGAATTTGTATAATTAAATAAATCATTATTATTAGTATCTCTCAAATAGGCATATTGTAAAACCCAAGCCATAAATTTACAAGGATGATACATATCTACCTTAATTTTTCTATTAGAACTTTCTATATTCTTCTCATCTAAATATTGCAACTGTTCAATTAAATATTCATGTTTTGATTGAACAAATTTATTTCTTTCTTCTTCATCTAAATAAACATAATTGACTAATAAATAACATTCTTGAATCATTACACTTCTTAATTTATTATAACTATGTGTAACAATAGAAGTATTAATTCTAGGAAAACAAAATCCATCGTTATTAATACTGTGAATATAATATTTCGCATATGCCGGGTCATAATATATATCACGTCTATTTGTATCAGTTGATAATTCGTTAATAGTGCTTACTTGTGGTATTTTAAATTTATTACGAGTAATTCTCATATAATATAATCTTTTAGTCATAGGGTCATAATGACTAAATAACCCAGCTGCATATTCACCATCAACCGTTTGTTCTATATATTCATATTCTTTAAAATTAGCCACATCTTGTTCAATTTCAATATAGTTTGTAGGTGTAATAATATGACATTTATCAAAATCATTTATTTCCAAATTAATTTTTACTTCGCTAAATTGTAAAGCAATAAGAGGAATAGACAAAGCCATAGATTTACAAAACCAAAATTGTAAAGGAACATATATTTTATAGCTATCTTTACCATTACTAAAATCAGTCAATTCGTCAATATTTCCAATCATTTTATCAAATCCATTATCTTTCTTTTGAGTTAATTCATAAAATATATTTAACCATTCTCCATATTGTCTATCAATCATCTGACCTCCAATTTCTATTTCTATACTTTTAATTAATGCAAATCCTATTTTACGTACCCATGCAAATTTAGTTATTTTATCTTCTATACCATTATTCATAAATTTTTTAATTTTCGGTAATTGAAATACTAATTGTGTATTTCCCATCAAATCACCATTTTTAGCTACAATGCATGATACTTTTTTACCAAAATCTGGTTTATGAATAAAATATTGTGGAATAGCTTCCATAGAAAAATTAGTATGTCTTCTATATATTATTTTAAAAAAAGTTATTTGTGGTTCTTGTGTTATAAAAATATCTTGAATGCCTTTAGCAACCAATTGTATTATACCGCCACCCATTATTATATATTAATCATATAATTTATTTTAAACAAAAGCGAGAGCTGCAAATCCACCTGCAAATCTTAATATGTTATATCCTAAACCATATATTCTTACTAAAACTCTTTCAGATTCATCTTCTGTATTTTCTTTTATTAATAAGTTATCATTAATTCTTAGATTTAAATTAACAACATTAAGTCTAGAGAAGTTACATGTCCCTGATGGTTGATGTTCTTCTGGTGCTAATGAAAAACTATATACATTAATACCATCACTTGGTGTATTTTTATGAAAATAATAAGGGAACACATAATTAAAAAGCTTATAATCATATTTATCCAATCTTATTTTACCATTCATTTCCATATTAGCCCAAATTAAAGGATTGCCTTCTCCTAAATTAGATATAGTGTAATTAAACCAATCACATTGTGTATAACCATTAATATTTTGAGTATATGTTTCTCTTTGTAAGACCCATACAATTTCTTTAACAGTATTTGAATAATCTAATCGAATAGTGTATTCATTTTGGTCTTCTATTTCATCAAAAAATTCTTGTGTATAATCAATTAAATATTCATGACTTGATTGTGCAAATTTCTTTCTTTCAGGCGAATCTAAATAAATATAATCTATCATCAAATTTGCATTTAATATATATCCCATATCTTCAACCATATCATCTAAATTAATATCATTACCATTATCATAATCCTCTATATATGCAACATCTTGGAAATTTCTAAATTTAACCTGAATTGTTAAATCACTATATTGCATTGCTACTAATGGTAGTGCTAATCCATTATATTTAGAAAACCAAAATGGTAGTGGAATTATTAATTTTGTTTTTGGTTTGATTTCTCTATCAAAAGTAATTAATTCTGGTATATTTCCTATCATTTTCATGTACATTTCTTCTTTTTCTCTAGATGTAGTTAACTCATATAATATATTAATCCAATCCCCATATAATCTATCTATTCTATCACCGGCAATGTAAATACTGACATGTTCAATAAGTGCATGTCCTAATCTTTTAACCCATGCAAATTTATAATTAGTATTTTTCATATCAGCCAATTTGTCTTCTTCTTTTTTAATATTTTCTTGAAAATCATGGAATAATTTATTTTCTAATCCTATTGCTGCTTCAATTCTATCCATTAATATTTTTTTAGAAGGATAACCACTATCATCTAAAAATTCTCCTTCTGAATCGCCTAATACCAAACTATCTAACATAAAAGACCAAATTTGTGGAACACAATAAAATGGACAATATGGTGTATTTAAAAAATCTTTAATGCAAGTAATTACATAGTCAAATATTTCGTCATAATTTGTTAAGCCCAATGATGTTAAATCTAATATTTCAACTGCATCTATATTTGTGTCATTTAGAAAAGTATCATTCACAGCTGTAATCATTTCTTCGTATGTGCCATTTTCTGAAATATATACTTCATATGCAGCTCTATATGCTTTAAAATTTACTGCTAATAATATTTCTAACATTCTAAAACAATCCTTCCAATTTTGAATTCTTTCTTCTTGTAGCGCAATCGCTTCTGAATCTATACTTCTTGGAAAATTTATTTCTGGAACTGTTATTTCTAAATACATTTTATGTATTGCATCACCTATTTTAGGTAGTATTAATGAACTCTCTTCACCAAATCCTACTAAGTCCTCAAATTGAACTCTCATTGATTCCATTGAAAAATTTGTATGTCTTCGATACACTACTTTAAAGTGACTAATCTCCGGTGTTCCTGTTAAATATAAATCTTCACTTCCATAAGTTACTATATTGATTATTCCTCCTGCCATGGTTATATTATTATTTAATATAATCATAGATATTTAAATTATTTATTAAACAAAAAATCTAAATCATATTACTCCAATCTTCCTCATTTTTCTCTTCATTATTTTCTTCAACAATATTATCCTCGTTATTTACTATTTCTTCCTTATAGTTTGGATTTAGAACCTTCTTATTTTTCTTCTTTTTGATTGATGTCCATTCATTATCCTCTTTTTCTGATTCACTTTCTGAAATATAAATATATTGTTTTTCCTTTTTCTCTTCTTTCTCTTCTTTCTCTTCACTTGTTGTTTCTTCTTCACTTTTATTTTTCTTCTTTTTACTCCCAAATACTGCATTTACAAATCTTCCTGTTGATGGTGGTGCTTTCACTTCCTTAATCTTATCTAATGAACTATTTGACCATACTGTGCAAATTGTCTTTTTAATAGGTTTAATGCCTAAATCACAATAATCATTTTCATTAAACTTCTTTTCTGTTTTTTTATTTTCTTTAACTTCTACTTCTCGTCCATATCCTCTTTCTAGAATAACTTCATTTTCATATGCTTGTTTTGTTCTTTTTAATACACCGTCAAATCTCATACTAAATTCTTTTGCATATTCAAATGTAATAGTATTCCATAGAATATTAATTTCTTTTACAAAATTCTTAATATGTTCGTTACTTTGTCCATTATATCTTGCATATTCTATATTAAAATCCATTGGATTCATACCATGTGGGAAAAAACGTCGATATGCATTTTCAATTCTATAAATTATAATTTGAATTAAATTATGAATTTTAACTGTTGATAATGCAAATTTTCTATTTTCTTCAAAATTCTTTGGAATGTAATTTAATACATCCACAAAATCATATCCATTGTATTTATTATGTAATTCAATCACTTTGTAAATTAAATTTTTATCTTGTTCAAATTCCTTTACAAATAATTTACTCCATTCACTATCTTCTTTTTCTATGTTCTTTCTTTGATTTTCATATTCTACCATAAAGGTAATTGCCATGTCATATAATGATGCATTATGACATGTCTTCTTTTTACATTGATTAATATCAAATAAATCATTGTAGTCTATTTCTTTATCTTTTTTAATTATAGAGCGCGTAGCTGATTCTATGAAATCGTTAAGCTGCATTTTATTATATTCTAATATATTCTTATTTTTTTAAATATGTTTTTTAGTTGTATATGATTTCTAATTTATTTCAATATTTTTATATGTGTTTAATATAAAAATATATGGTTTATATTGAAAAAAGCAAAGATATAATTAATAATAATAAAAAATATACTGTATTTGAATTATCTTATAAAAATAATAAGGTTCCAATTATAGTAGATAAAAAATATTATAGTTATTTGAAAAATCTAAATAAATCATGGTATATTAATGAAAATGGTTTTGTTATTACTACTCATAAGATAGATGATGATAATTCAATTGATATTAATTTACATGAAATAATTATGGCTCTTCATATTCAAGAAAATAAATTAGAAAAAAAAGATTATCCTATCTTACATATTAATAGAATCGGTATTGATAATAGAATCGAAAACTTAATTTATGATATGCCTGATAAAAATTTAACTAAGAATACTAAAAAGAAAAAAAGAATTATTGAATTACCAAAAGAATCCGGTATTAAACCATCAGAAATACCAACATATATTTGGTATCTAAAACCATCTGATTCTCATGGTGAACGATTTATTATTAAAATTGGTGAAAATTCTTGGAAAACTACTAGTTCTAATAAATATTCTTTACGTTATAAATTAGAAGAAGCAAAAAAGTATTTAAGAGACCTAAAAGATAACGACCCATTATTATTTGAAGAAAATTGTATGAATGGTGAATTTAATAAAGAAGGTAAACATCAATTAAAAATATTTTACTCAATTATAGATAAAGCAAAATATAACAATATAAATAAAATTTATACAGATAATTTAACAGATTATTATCTAAAAGAAAATCTAAATGGATTATCAAAAATAGAAAAGGATATGATTAGAAATAAATAATATTATTGTCTATCAAATATACTTTTAATTTCCTCTATTTTATCTTTTTCATATGTTTTCTTAAATAGTATTATAAATAATAATATTAAATTCACATAACATAATATCATTAATACTATTTCAACTAATCTTATTTTATCATTTGGTGGTAATTTGTCTACTACATATTTTTTATAGTTTATTAAAATATAATATGTTATAATAAATCTAATTATAGTTGTTAAAAATAAATAGGTTCTGTCATAACTTTGACATAAATCCATAAATATTTCTTTTGATGGTAAAATAAAATCTAACATATTATATCTATATATTGTACAATCCTCGTCATATAATATTTTTTTTATATTATCATCATATATTCTTTGATATATACTATTCTTTTTATCATCTAAATCTTCATTCTTTTTATATTCTAAATTATTCATTGTATTATCCATCTATTATATATTATATCTATTTATTATTTTTATTTTATTATATTATATGAGTTTTGATAAATATATCGGAAAATATAGAATCATCTATATACAAACCGATAATAAGAATAATGCTGATTATTTAAAATTTATAGAGAAATATAATAAATATAAAAAATATTTCGATAATCTTAATACTATTATTAAAAAAAAATTAGATTCTTCTAAATTTAAAATTATACTTATTGGTCTAGATGGCTCTCAAAAAAAGAAATATTATAGTTATGTCCATCCGAAAGATATTATTAAAGTTATCGAAAGTATGCCTGTCGCTAAGCTGCAAAAAAAATTAAGTCTTTACGCCGATTATCATCCAGAAAAATCACAGAAAAGCTTAGGATTTAAAAGTAAATCAGTAGCCAAATTCACAATTGCCAAAATAAAAAGTAAACCAATCGCTTATCAATTTCAAGTAATAAATACAATGTATAATCGCGCAAAATATCATCCATATAGAACACCTGATATGGAAGAAGCAATGAAAGTATTTAAAAAATGGTTATTATCCCATAAATCCAAAGAATAAAAAATTGATGAATCGTCTAAAGCCGGGATGGGAAATTTTAGGAAAATTTCCGAAAATCCAGGGGATTTTTGTTAATTTTTTTATTGATTTGTCTAAAGCCAAATACGGATTTTTTATAAAAATCCTGAAGCTTTAGCTCCAACAAAAAATTGATTAAATTATACAATATCTTAATATTAATATGATATAAAATTATAAAATGAAGGTATTAATTAACGAATGTTATAATCCTTTTGAACTATCGCCAGAATTTATGGCAGAGTTATTTTTAAGATATCCACCACATAGTGAAATAGGAAAAGAATTATTTAAACATTGTATTATAAATTTTGATAATCTAATTACTTTATCAGAATTAAAAAAAAATTATAAAAAATATCAGGAAAAGTTAGATAATGGAACTATTGAAAATCTTGATGTTGTTTTAGCTAAAAAGAAATTAAAATATAAATCACTCGATAAATCATATTATAAATATCAAATAAAAAGCTTTTCAAAATATTATAAACAAGGATTACAAAACTTTCATGATAAGAATTATCCATTTGAATTAGAAGATGATGGCGCATATGGTTATATTTTATCTGGTAAAGATAATAATTATTATTTAGTCCATTATAGTTGTTTTCAAGATTATAAACATAGAACAAATAAATATGTGATAGATTTATTGGAAGAAAAAGGATATGAATTTTCTCAAATGGACAATAAACTTGTTATTCAAGATATACCTGATAACTTTGATTATGAAATTCGTTCTTTTTCTGGTTATGAAAAAATAATTGTTAATTATGATAAAACTTATAAAAAAATTATTACTGATATTATGGATTATTATAATAATGGAAATATTATAAAGGATGATTATAATATTTTTTCAAAAAAAATTATAAATAATGAAATATCTATTGACAAAATAAACAATGACGAATAATTTAATTTAATTTATTTATTTTTGCTAGCTTTTGCATCATTATGTTGAATTTTTCTCGTGTTGTTTTTTCAACATCCGACGGTGATTTCCATGGTTTCATATTATGTTTAATCATTTTATGATGATTTTCAATAACAAAATAATCACCTTTATCTTTTGTTGCGGCTACATAACGGCAATATTTTGGCATAATACTTTCATCGACATCACAATTATCTGGAAATTTATCTGATACTAATGGTTTTGGTTTCTTTTCCTTAATAGAATCATTTAAAGCTTCTACAATTTCATCTTCAATGTCTAATTCTATTTCTTCATTCTTTTTCTTTTCTGCTTTTACTTTTTCCTTCTTTTCTTTTTCTTCTTTTTTTATTTCTTTTAGTTTTTCAGTAACTTCTTTTTTATCTAAAAGTTCTTTATTATCATCATCTAGTTTCATTTTTGATGTATCTATGTTATCACCTAATTCTTTTAATTTGTTGATTAGTGCTTTGTATTTATCTTTAATAGACATACTACGGCTTTCTGATGTGGACCATTGACGTTTTCCTTCTTCTATTAGTTTAGGATGTTTATCAATAACAAACTTACACCCCCGCTTATCAGACGATGCCTGGAAATAGCAATATTTTGGAACCATCGTTTTTTCAATTCCGGATTCTGCTAATTCATCAACATCTTTTCGTGCTGTTCCATTCTCGAATAATTTCTTACCTAATTCTTTATCTTCTTTTTTAATTGTTATTGTTTCTATTTCTTCTTTTTCAATTGGAGCCAAATTACTATTGATAATATTTTCTGGATAGCCGGATAATTTTAGGATTTCATTAAATGATTTACGTAATTCATTTCTTTGTTTAACATTATCATATTCCTCGTATTTCTTTTTAACTTCAGAGTTTGTTTTCTTTAAATCTTCTAATTTTAGAATTGCTTGATATAATTTGGCTTCTAATGAAACTTCCTTATTGCTAGTTGATTTCCAACGAATTCTATCATTTTCAAGTTTAATATCAATTTCAAATCTCTCTCCATGGGTTTTATCTTGTGCATGATAAAATATATTTTTTGGTATATCTTGTGGATTGATACCACACCCTTTTGGTAATTCTATATTTCTTTCACGTTTCTTCTGATTCATATTTTGACAAGATTGTGATAATATACGTAGATTTTCTAATCTGTTATCACGTGGGATACGATTAATGTGGTCAACACTATGATGCTGCCCTTTTCCATCATGAGATAATTTATTCATTACATAATTATGCATATATAAATCTCTTTTTTGTTTAAATTCATCATCCTCGTAATAGGTGTGTGCTATATATTTTGTTTCTGTTTTTGTATGCCATTTTTTATGAATAATTTTTTCTTTTAATTCAGCATCAAATATAAATAATACATCTTCATTATTAAATTGTGTATAACCAACTACATATTTTTTTTCATTATATTCCACATCTTTGTGATTAATAGTAGAAACAGTTTTTACATGCGTTTTAGTAATAGTTTTTAATTCTTCTTTTTGACCAACTACTTTTTTTTCAATAGTTTTTTTAACAACTGGAACTACTTCTTCTACTAAAACACGTTTTACAACAGTTTTAAGTGTTGGGACAATAGTTTCTACAACATTTTTTTCAATAATTGGGACTTTCTTAATAACTTCAACTTGTTCTTTTGTTTTAACATATGAATTGCATTGTTTTGGCAGAGACATTTTGCTAGTAATAATATAAATTATATATTATTTCTTTAAGTAATTTTTAATTCAATTTTTAAGATTTGAGTTTTTTTTCATTTCAACTTCGCATTAATAATTGTCGAAATTAATTTGAATAGGCTAACCCGCCCATACCAGACATAATACGTAATACGTTGTAGTTGACAGCCCAGATGTAGACAGATGCACCAGTGAGGACGTTGCATGATGCACGACCAGCTGCACCGGCAGTCTTGTAAACATCTTCTAGGAGGAGGACTAGGAGGGTGTTATCAATACGGGATAAGTTGGCAGTACCACTTGGTTGGTGTTGTTCTGGGTGGATGGCAAAGGAGTAGACGTTAATACCATCGGCTGGGGTGTGGGTGTGGTGGGCATGTGGTTGGACATAGTTGAAGTAGTTACCATCAAAGAGGTCAAAACGATCATGACCGTTGAGTTGGATGTTGGCTTGTGCTACTGCATTACCAGTACCATCGAGGGCTAGACCGTAGTTGAGTTGAATGAGGGAGCAGTCGTTGGGGTTGAGACCATTGACAGTGTTTGCACGGCAGTCAGTACCATAGCAATCAACTGGGAGAGAAATATCTGCAACAGTGATTGAGGATTCAACATTGGCAACAGATACATCTAATGGGGCAAAACTGTTGAGGGCAAGTTCAACCTTGGTGATCTTCTTGATGAGTTCAGTACCGAGTGCATTCTTGATGATGTAGAGAGTTACACCAGAGGCAAGACCATCACAGTCGAAACTGATGTAGAGGTCGAAAGAAGTGGTAGAACTGGTTTCTACAGTGGTGCAGGTAATAGTACCAATTTCACCGGCTGCAACATCGACAGTTTCGTATTCACAACCAGTTGGGGGTACAGTTACGGAAATCATACCTTCAACTAAGTTGGCTTCGGCTGCATGGACAGCTGCTTCCCAATCACCATCTACTGCATGGGCAAGGAAACGGTTACCGTTGTTACGGACACGGGCACCGTTGTAGATGTCAGAACGGAGAGCCCAGACAATTTCCTTACAAGGGTGGTTGAAACCGAGCTTGTACTTGTTGTTTGCACCGTTGACTGATTCAACACCAGTGAATTGGAGTTGTTCAATGAGGTATTCATGACCAACTTGGGCAAAACGACGACGTTCTTCAGAGTCGAGGTAGATGTAATCTACAATGACGGAAGCATCTGCCATCTTGAAGTCACCGTAAGTTGGTGCAGTGGTGCCACACCAGTTGACGAGCTTGTTGCTGTCTTCGAAGTCGAAATCGAGACGAACTTCGTGGTATTGGAGGGCAATTAATGGGAGGGCAAGACCGTTGTTGCGGTTGAACCAGAAAGTGAGGGGGATGTAGAGAGTGTATTCTGGGAGTTCAGTACCGGATTCTGCAACAGTGGTGAGTGCTGGGACGTCACCAATCATGGCTGCATAACCACGTTCTTGTTCGTTGGTGTGGGTGAGTTCATAGAAAACATCCATCCAGACACCATATTGACGGTCAATACGAGAACCACCAATTTGGACTTCTACTTGCTTGAGGAGTGCATGACCGAGACGAGAGACCCAGGCAGCACGGTAAGCAGTGGAAGAAACAGCTTGGAGTCTTACCTTGAGGCAAATACGTCCAGCTAAGTCACCGTTACGGAGAATAGTGACAGTGGAACTACGACCAAAATCAGGGTTTCCACCGAGAGTATGTTCAATAGTTTCCATTGAGAAGTTAGTATGTCTGCGGTAGACTACTTTGAAAACGCTACTACCACATGGTTTCCCATGCGGGCTAGACTATATCTTAAGCCATAATATAATTATGACCCACAACCATTTAGTCGTTGAACTGCATCCATGAATCATATTTCTATGATTTTTAGGATTTGGCTGCTGATTACCCATCTCAGAAATAATTTTATTATTTCATCATCTTCTATATTTTCACTATACCTAAGTTTTACTCTTAGCCATTAAGTGTGTTTCCACCTTAATTTAGTAATAGAAGCTTAAGGACGTCCCAGAACAATTTGATTATGTCGCCTCATTAAAGAGACTAGCAACTGTTTTATCATGACCATAGTAAGAATCATAATATGGAAAACTAACCGGTTTATCCTTAACTTATCCATATAGTTAAGGCGTGTTGCTTTTCAACCCAATTTCATTTAGGTAATTTGAGGATTACCGGTTCGCCGGTTCCTATGCTTTCACATAGGGGCGGACTATATCTTAAGCCTTCATTGAGAATTGCTAATTCTCTCAGACCCACTTCCTTATAGTCTCTGGACTGCATCCATTGGTCTTGCATATCGACCTTTAGGACTTGGCTCAGCATTTGCCCATTTCAGAAATTATTAGTTTCTTCACCTTTTTGCTTGTTACTATACCTCAGTTCTCTATTCTGAGCCATTAAATAGTTTCCTACTTAACTTAGTACAAAAAGTTTTAGGGGTTCATCTGAATTTGAAAGTGTTGCAAATGATTATTATATCATTTACTAGCGGTTGTGATTGGATAAAGGTGCAATTATAATAAATTTATCCAGTATATATCACTAACTGATTTACCTAGAAAATATCATATACTTATTTTCTAGCAGACCGCTTTTCTACCCAACTAGTTTAGGTAAACATCTTGCGATGTCCCTATATGTTTCCATATAGGACTGACTATATCTTATGAACATTTATAAAAATGTCCCGAATGCCGTTTAGTCGATGAACTGCATTCCTTATTTATAATTCATAATAGCATTATATTTATCTAATTCTTCTAAAGCTAATTTTAATTTTTCTTCCATACTTATTTTTTTTGAACGAAATGCTTTACCATTTCCAGTTGGATGATTACTTATTCTATAACCATCCTTAATTTTTCTTAAGTATTTCGGTAAATTATTATCTTCTGGGTTTAATCTTTCTCTTTTATCTAATATACGACCTTTATTTTTTCCTAAAAGGCTTTTACTTTTTTTATCACATGTTTCTTTACTTTGTTTTGGATTTTTATTGCCACCAGTTGTTAAATTATAACCATATGGAGATAAAGAATTATAATAAGATATATAATGTATTTCTTTTTTATTTAATTCTTCAAAAGTTTCACATTTACATAATAATGTAATTTTAAACTTATCATCTCCATATTTTCTGATTGCATTATCAAGTAATCTACAATAATTAAGATTTCTTTTAGCTTCATTAATATGTGCTTTCCATCTAGCTAAATAACCCCAATTTTTACCCGAATTTAATTTAGAAACAGCTTGTCCAACATAATATTTTCCACTTGGACTTTCTAATAAATATATATCACCCATTTATACATGCTATTATATATGAATTTTACTTTAAATAAGGAACTTGGCTGCCGTTTGCCCATTTCAAAAGTATTACTACTTTATCATCTTTTACTTTTTTACTATCTCTAAGTTTTTTCTTAGCCATTAGAATATTACTATTCTAACTTAGTAGTAAAAGCTTTAGGGGATTACGGACAATTTGACATTCTTGCATTAGAATTATCTACAACTTTAATAACACTATGATAATTCTAACACTAGCGGGTTATATAAGAGAATACCAAATAAGATTCTCTCTTGATATTTACACAGATTTACCTATTATAGTATATCAAGAACTATAATAGCTGCCCACTGTTGGTACCCAAGATTTGTATTTCTAAGCACCATAAGCGACGAGTTGCATTAAACCACCACCCATCTTGAATATATCTTAATTTTAGATAAAAATTTATTTAAAATTTATTAAATTTTTTATAGTTTTTATTTTCTATTTTTATATTGATTACACAAAAATAACATGCATAAAAAGTATAATAGTGAAACTATATTTTTTATAAAAAAATGACTGATTAAAAAATAAAATTTTTAAAAATAAAATTAAATTTTATGAAAATCCATAATTGTATCGAGAAATTTTTGAGTATTATTATCCAATTCATTCATATCTTTAATCTTCTTCTTTAAAATTATTTTCCTTTCTGCAACTTCAAACTGTGCATCCCATCCTAATAACATTGCATTATATATAGTAGTTAATTGTAATATACATAAAATTATTCTATCCATTTCGTATATCCTCAATCAATATAAATTCTATTTTTATTATACGCAAAAATTTATTACAAATTATTTTTTATCTTTTTCTACATTCCCTAAAAGAAATATTTTATCACTGTTTCTTTAATTTTATTTTATTTTATTTGTTTATTTTATTCTCATTTTTTATTTTATTTCAATTATAAAAAAACATATTTAAAACGCAATAAAACTACTATATATATAGCGTCTATTTTAATTTTTGTGACTTAAAGAACATTAGATTCATATATTAATATAAGGTATATGAATGTCTTCGTTCAAATACAAACCTGACAAATTAAAATTCATTAACAATGTAAATACTCTTGATGAATCTCATAAGAAAAAAGTTAATGAATTTACATTAAAAAAATCTTTATTACCTAATAAAATACAACAAAAAGAAGCTTTAGAATCTCAATTAAAAGAACTCAATAATCTTCTTAAACAAAATGATAATTTAATACCAGATGAGAATTATGTCCCTGAAGTTGATTTAATAAAAAAACGCTCTAATATTAAATCACAAATACAAACTTTAGATAGAGAAATTGAACTTATTAAATCAGGTAAAGAAGAACTTGATTATTACTCTAAAACTAATTCTATTCTTATGGAATACTATAACATTTTAGATAACGATAATGATAGTTTCGAACATGATTTAGATTCAAAATCACCTTCTTCTAATAAAGATATTTCTTCTCACAATAAAAAAGTAGAAGATGATATTATTACTGAATCTTCGATGGATATTCTTGAGAAATTAAATAAGGAAAGCCAAAAAAATAGAAAGGAAAAAAAGATTACAAGAAAAAGAAATATTACTCCAGCAACTGGTTCTGAAAATATTTTAAGTTTCTTTAATCAAATGGATGACTCTGGTAGTGATACTGTAAATGAAAGACCAGAAAAGAAAGAAAAAACTATTGAAACAGTTGTATCAAATCGTGCTAGTTTATATGATGAATATTTATCTATATTAGATAGTGGTTATGTCAGTAATAAGATAAAACCAAATCCTATTAAGATATGTTCTACTTGTAATATAGAAAAACAACTAATACAATCAGAAGGTCATTATGTATGTAAGAAATGTGGTGAAATAGAACATGTAATAATTGAAAGTGAAGTTCCATCACATAAAGAAAATACAAATGAAAAACAACATAGCGCATATAAAAGACAAAATCATTTATCTGAATGGTTAAATCAATTCCAAGGTAAAGAAACAACTGAAATTGATGAAGCAATTTTTGTAGAAATTAATAAAGAATTAACAAAAATGAAAGTATTAAATTTAGCATCTTATCCATATCCAAAAGCTAAAAAATTAATTCGTGAAATTCTTAAAAAGATTCGACAAAATGATTATTATGAACATATACCTTATATTATTAGTAAAATTACTAATAAACCACCACCAACTATAATCCGTGAAACTGAAGAAAAAATTAAGAAAATGTTTCGAGATACTCAAGAACCATTTAATAGACATAAGCCAGAAGATAGAGTCAATTATCTAAATTATGCTTATGCTTTACATAAATTTTTTCAATTGTTGGGTCAAGAAGAAATTGCAGATTCTTTTCCATTATTAAAAGATAGAGAAAAGTTACGTAAACAAGATGAAATATGGAAGAAGATATGCAAAGATTTAAACTGGAAATTCTATCCAAGTATTTAATTTTGAATAATTCTTAATTATTTAAAATTTAATAATTTAAAATTCTATATAAATATTATATGAATTCATTCGATAATCTAAATAAAATTCAAGATAAAAATGAATATAAAATAAAATCATTCAATTTATCTCGTATTGTAAAAATTATTGTATTATCTATATTAGTAGCAGTTGTCTTACGATTTTATTTACAAGATAATAATTTAATTTATAAAATAATTTTACCTTTATTGTTTGTTTTTATTGTGGTGGATGAAATAATTCCAAGTTATAAATATAAATAGATAAGTTTAAAATGACTTAAAAAAATATAATTAAAGTTATATTATTATGGCTGATAATGCAGAAAATGGAACTAAGATTGATTTACTAACTGAAGACCCTCCAATTTATGGTCAGAAGTTTGTATGTATGTCTTTCTTATCTCCTGAAAATGTTAAAAATTGTAAAATTCGTGGATGTAAAGTAAGAGGCGTATTTGATACTTATGATGAAGCAAAAGCACATAGTGAAAAATTACGTAATATTGACCCATTATTTGATGTATTTGTTGGTGAAGTTGGTAAATGGCTACCAATTGACCCTGACCCTCAATCTGTAAAGGAAACAAACTATTATGAAAATGAACTAAACCGTCTCATGGAAGGTTATCGTGCCAACCAAGAAAAGGGTAAGACTGAAGAATTAGCACGTAGACGTAATATGTTAAATCAATCTCTCGATGATGTATTAAAGAACCGCAAGGATTCCAAGAAGCAAGAAAGTCAAATTGATAGAATGAGACGTAAGCTTGAAGAGAAGAAGAATGCAAAGGAATTAGATGATATGAGAAATACTCAATTCAGACCAAAGGGAGATGAAACAGTTGATTTAGAAGTGAATAATACCGATACTAGTAAGTTAGAGGAAAATGGTAAGAATGAAATTAAGTCAATTGATGAAAACTTAGAAAAGATGAAGGAATTATATAAAACCATGAAGAAGGAATAAATTTATTAATTTTTAAATAATATTATATTATAATATTATAGAATGAATAATTACAGAACATTGATATTATTTATATTTTTCTTTGGATTAGTATTAGTAATATCTGAAATAATAAGCAATATAAGGGAAACACCAAAAGAACGCGTAATATATAGATATATACCACGAACATTTGATGAAGAAATGGATGAACCAGTTTTTGTATCAGATATTTTTGAAACTATGTTCACACAACCATCAACTTGGATTGGAGGATATAATGATGTTTATAATAAGAAACGTGAAAATATTAACCAATATTTTGCAAGTCAAGCTTAGGATTTTTTTTAATAAAATATAAAATTTTAATATATTTTATATTATATACAATGTCAAATTTCACATTAAGATGGTCAAAACAAGATCCATCATTAAATACATTCTATACAGACCAAATATCTGAAATTGTTGTTGCACAATCTGGTGCAGTTTACCTTTCATATGAATCTTTTGGAACAATTCCTAGTGGTGGTACTGCAATTGGAACTTCAAATATTTGTGTCGCTAAATTTGATAGTTCTGGAAATTTTCAATGGAGATTATTTGATACTTCTCTAAATACAAATAGACCTTTTGATTCTAGTGATATCAGTGGTAACACAACAACTATGTCATCTATTGCAATTGATTCGAATGAAAATGCATATGTTGCTTTTTCTAGATTGTATTCAAGTGATAAAACTTACTATAATCTACGTATTGCAAAAGTCAATTCAAGTGGTGTACTACAGTGGGTTAAAGAAGATGCTTCTTGGAATACTCCTTTATATGCACAGTGGTGGAATCCAATAAGTGCTAATATTGCAGTAGATAGTAATAATGATATTTATGTTGCATACACAAAAACTTATGACTTAAGTGGAAATCTTATCGCCGACAATGACCCAAATTTCCCTGTAAATATTACCTTATTAAAAATTAATAGTAGTGGTAACCAAATATGGATTAAACAAGAAAGTGATTGGAATACAAATAGTTATGATGAAAATCCAGTTATTAATATTGATATTAGCAATAATATTTATTTACTCATTAAATCATATGAGGGTGTAATTCCTGGAGGAACAAATTATGAAGACAGTTTCTTCTTGGCAAAACTTGATATAAATGGTGATACTATTTGGACAAAGCAAGATGATGACATTTTACCATATCCTGGCGAATATTTTAAAAATTTCAGTCTAAAAAATGATTTACAAGGTAATATATATATTATGATGAGTTCAGCTGGATATTATGGTCTAGGTAATCAAGGTGCATCCGATTTATATTTTGTTAAACTAGATACAAATGGAGCATTTCAATGGAGAACAACATCCGATTTATATAATACAAATGACGAAAATTATATTCGTAAATCTGCAATGGATGTTGATGAATTTGGAAATATTTATTTCTCTGCTCATACTGAATCAGGTGCTTTACCAGGACAATCTTCTAATGGTACATCTGATATTTATTATGGTAAAATAGATACTAATGGTAATTTATTATTTGTATATCAAGATACAAGTCTTAATACTACAGGTTATGATAAATTTGCATCTATTGGATTAGATAAATTTAATAATATGTATCTATCTTATACATCTAACGGAAATATTCAAGGTGGTACATATATTTACTATAATGTTTATAGTAATATTGGTAACCCAAATAACTCTACTGATATTATTGTAGTTTATACTGATACTAATGGAAATAAAGTATGGGCAAAACAAGATAGAGACTTAAATACAAGTAGTACAGATGACCAACCATCAGTTGCAATCGGTAATACAGGTATTTATGTAAGTTATCGTACACAAGGAGCTCATGCAGATGGTGTATTAGTAGGTGTTTCTGATGCTGTAATAGTTAAATTAGATTTTTCAGGTAATAAATTATGGGCTCGTCAAAATACTTCTTACTTAAGTATTTATCAAGAAGATACTCCTGTTATATCTGTTGATAGTTCTGATAATGTTATTTTAGTATATACAACTTATGGTGTTTCACCTGGTGGTACAAACAGAAATACATCTCTAGGAACAGGTGATGCACGTGATATTGTAATTTGTAAATTTGATCAAAGTGGCAACTTTTTATGGTTAAAACAAGACCCATCATTTAACACATTTAATGGTGACCGTTTTGGTAAAATAACAACTGATATATCTCAAAATATTATTTTAGTTTATCATACTACAGGTATTGTTCAAGGTGGTACTGCTGCCGGTACTGGTTCATTACCTGGATTTGCTGATATCGCAGTTGCTAAATTAGATAAAGATGGTGTATTACAATGGATTAGACAACAACCTACTTTCAACACAGGTCGTGATGATTTATATCCAAATTGTGCTACTGACTCACAAGGTAATATTTATGTTATTAATTTAATAGATTTCAGACAACCTGCTGCTACAAATAATGCTTTATCCGATTATAGAACTTCTAAATTTGATATTTCAGGAAATTTACAATGGACTTTTGTTGAAGGTAACTTTAACCAATGGAGTACTGATTTTGCTCCATCTATTACTGTTGATTACTCTGATAATATTGTATACACTGTCGCAACTGGTGATGCTGGTACATATGGAACAAATGTTGGACAATTAGATATGATTGTTATTAAAAGAACACCAACTTCATCTTTAATTTGGAGAAAAGTATATACTACAATGAACTCTAACTTAGCTGAACAAAACGGTATAGGTGCAAGTACAAATACATATATTGATGTAGACTTAGCAAATAATATTTATCTAAATTATATTACAAACGGAACTATTCCTGGTGGTACTCGTTTTGCCTCACAAAATATGGTTCTTGCTAAATTAGATGCAAATGGTAACTTTGTATTTGCAAAACAAAACTACGAATTATCACCTATTTTTGCTAATAATGCATGTAGTTCAATTACGAAGGATGGTTCTAGATTAGCATTAGCTTATCAATCAAATGGTTCTTCTATTCCTGAAGCATTTGGATTTACTACAATTTATAATTCAGATATTGCAATGACTAAATTTTCACAAGGGTTTGATGTTAAAAATTATATTGATTCATCAGGTCATAATCTAATTTTTGGTGGTTATTCTTATTATTCAAGTGGTGGTAATAATTATATTAAGATGGGTGCAAATTATTATCAAATAAATTCAACTGCTACAACTTATCGTGACCTCGAACTTGATATTTCAAATAATTCTATAACATTTGATACTTATAATGGTAAAACTAATTCCCAATTACCTGGTTTAGCAATTATTGACCCAAGTGTGACTGCTTTTGATTATTTAACTCCTGTAGCTTATTTTAAAACTGCTACTGACGTAAACGGTAAATATGCTATTTATCTTAAGGATGCATCAGGTAGTTATTATCAAGTTTTCGTTGTTGGTAATTCTTATGTCCCTGTTACTGACCCATCTGGTGATGCACAAGTTTATCAAAATTATTTTGATTCAGGTTTTGTAGAAAGTTCAGGTGATGCCATTTCTCTAAACTGTTTATTACATGGGCAAAGAATTTTGACTAATAATGGATTTGTTGAAGTAGAAAAACTAAAAGAAAAAGATTTAATTGTTACTGGGGATGGTCGGGTAGTTCCTATTGTGAAAATACATTCTTCTAAAGTATTTGCTGAGAAATCTAATATTCCTGTAAGAATTCCTGAAAATTATTTTAGTGAAAATTATCCTTCTAAATCTGTATTCTTATCCCAAGCACATTCTATACAAATAATTAAAGACGATAAAGTACAATGGTTCAATTATAGAGATTGTGCGAATGATGAATCTTTATTATTTGATGATAAAAAGCCTCTAATTGATTATTACCATATTGAATTACCTAACTATTATAATGATAATATTGTATGTGAAGGTGGTTTAATTGTTGAACCTCATGGTGGTTATAAAGTATGTTATGGTAAAGATTATATTTTTGAAAAAGATAGTAATGGTCTCTTAAATAGAATTGTATATAATTCTGAAATTGCTAAAGAACCTGTCTACAAGAAATATTATGGTGATTCTATCTAATTTTAATTAAACAAATAATTTAATTATTTATTTAATATTTTCCAAATCTTCCTCCATTGTTGTAATTATTATAGTTATTATTATAATTATTATAGTTATTATATTTATATTTATCATCTTCCTCTTCTTCCTCTATTTTATTTACTTTAATCATACCTCTATCTTTCTTTTTAGAAATACAATATTTATCTAAATCTAATGCTTTTGTACTTTTCATCCAATCTGGATTAAAGTTTGCACTATGATATTTTCTAAATTGTGCACATCCCATTTTTACATCTGCATCATTTAAAGTATCGGCTTTGTACCAAAAAATCTTTTCTAAAAAATTTGTTCTTGAACCACGATTGTTTATAACCATGCAGCCAAAATCTTGTGTGAGTTGTGCAAATACTTGTCTAAATGAATCAAAAGTTGGAAACATACCTGCATAATGGTCATAAATTCTTTTTAAGTTTGAATGTGTATCTTCTGCTAATAAAAATATATAGTCAAAGTTACATCGTAATTCCGGTGTAATACCTAATGGAAATTGCATAGTTAATATGTACATTAATTGATAGTGACGACCGTTGAATAATAATGTAGTAATTGGTTGATCTCTCATCCATGTCCCTTTACTTGCTAAACAATCGTCCATTAATATAAATGCTCGTGGATCTATTTTTTTACCTTCTTTCTTTTTATCTTTATATTTTTCTATCATTAATTCCTGACGATAGATTAATTTCTCTATTTTCTCACTTTTATATTCATAATGAATAAATGTATCTGGAAAAAATTTACCATAAAAACTATTCATCTTATCTGTTGGTGCTATAATCATACCTGCTGGAATCTTTCTAAAATGATTTAATATTGAACGACATACCCAACTTTTACCTGAACCACGCTTTGCAATCATAACTATTGCCGGATTTTCTACCATGTCTGATAATTCAAACTCATTAATGTTTAATCCATTTGCTATATCTTCTGGCTTGCTCATTTTAATAATTATAAAGAAAATAATTATTATCTTAAAACTTAAATTCTTTAAATTGTTTCTATAAATACATCAGGTAATTTATTTGGAATATTGAGACCTTTACCTAATATTTGATATGATTCTGCACTATCAGATAAACTTTCTACTATTCTTTTTAATTCATTATTGAATTCATTTATTTCGGCATTTTTTGAAATTGTAATTGGAATATCATTTATTTCCTGCTCTATTTCATCTTCAAAATAGTTCATGGAAAAAAACCATGCTAATGCTCCTACTACTAATGGTATCATTAAGTTTACATCTTCTTCTGCAATTTTCTTTTTTTTCTTTATTAGTCTCTTATTCTTTTCATCTAGTTGATATTTTAAATATAAATATACAACAACTCCTGTAATTACTCCTATAAATACTGGATTTTTTACTATATTCATTATTATATATTTGTCTAGAAAATTAATTTATCTTTTTATTCTTAATTAAATCTTTTCTTTCACATAATTTATATTTACCTCTGACTTTTCATCCTGTTTTTGACTAGTTAATGCATAATTATCGATTTTTACTTCTTTCTCCTCATCATTACCTACATTTATATCAATTGATTTATTTTTTATTTGTGGTGGATTGTAGTTTTGTAATTGGTCCTTTATAAAATTACTATTCTTTTTATTTCCATCTATATTTATAAAAACTTGTTTTACTCCTTTATCCTTCTTATTCTCTGGTTCTGGTTTACTTGTTGATAATACAACTTCAGTATTTGCAGTATTATTTCCTAATACTAAATCATCGAGATTATTAATTTCAGATGTTATTTTTTCGGAATCCTTATCTTCATCCATAATTCTAGATTCACTTAATTTCTTCTGTGTTGTAAATTCATTTTCTGAATATTCTGAACTATGATTATTCACATCGTCATACTCCTCAAAACTATTTTCCTGCGAATCTAAAATTTTAATATCTTTATTTAACATACTCTTAATTTCTGAATGTTTCTTTTCTGATTCTGGTTCTTCTATGTAATCATTCTTCAAGTATTCTTCTAAAATTAATTTCACTGGTAACATTTTACGGATTGCTTCTATAATACAATTTCTGATTAATTCGTGACTTTCTCTTTGGTTTTTTTTTATTTCAATTGTAGAAAACTTATGCCAAAATAATTCTGGATTGTTGTAAAATGTTTTGGCACATTCTATGTATACTTTGTGAATAAAACTTTGTATATCAATTGTTTCATGATATTTTTCATTGACTAATTTACATTTTTTGCCAGATGCATTATAAGTTAATAAAATGATATTTGATTTAATAACTGCCTTAATTAAATCCTCAAATATATCAGAACATTTTGATTTTTCTTTAATTCTATTTGTTTCTACTTCTATCGAATAATTATTTAAATTTGGAATATCTCGTAAACATGCCTGAAATATTTTAAATATTCCTGGATTCTTTACTTCTGGATTCACTTTCTCTTTTTCTAAAAATTGCTCTTCTAATTTCTTTGCTTTGTCATATACTGCTTTTATACCTTCATATACTAATGGTGTCATTATGTTCGTTAAAAATGTTGTATATTCGTTCTTGATTTCTACTATATTTCTTTCGTAAAAATGCGGCATTATATATTAACATTGAGAATTATATAAATATAATATTACGCAATTTTATTTTAACTTATAAAATCATTTTTATTATTTCTACCATCCCAGTTTACACCCGATTTTCCTAAATGTGATACATTTAACCCTTTGATTATCTCTTTATTGAAAAATAAGTTTTTAAATTCTAAATCACATTTACTGCAATTTTTACTATCTTTATACAAATATTTATTGTTAAATTTATATAGTTGAAAATATCCTTGAAATTCTTTCGACCAAGGATAATTAAAGTCTATTTTATTTTTAATAAAATTATCATATGAATAATAGTCAAACCTTTTATCTGTTCCATATAATGTATTTTCTTTAATTTCTATATTATCCATAATTTCCTTTAAATTATCTGGTAAATATATGTCACTATCTAATAATAATACAACTCCCTCATAATTTTCATTATATAATTTTTCTTGACACATTTTAATTGCCCCTCCTTTATTAAATGTCTTATTATTTAGATAAAAATTATAATATAATATCTCTATATTCTCAAAATTATATTTATTTATTACTTCAATTGTTTTAATATCTTCTTTATGTGTAATAATATACCATTTATCTAAAAATTTGTAATTTTGTGATATAATTATTTTTAATATATCGTCGTAATTTGTTGATACACTAATAGCTACTAACATATATAATACTATATATATGTTATTGTTTATATAAAATAATTAAATATAATTATGCTGGTTGCCCTGCATTACCACCTCTAGAATAGAGGAATTTACCTTGATCTTGACCGCGAAGACATAAACATCCAGAGTTGTTCCATGCATTATTGCACATGTAAGAACTTGGGACTAAATCTTTAGAGCCACATAGCTTTTGGTCATAAGGTAGTTTATGTGGGGTAGGATATTGAGCAGAGCAGCAAGATGGGGAGCACATGTTATAGTGTAAACCCATGTTACCACCGGCACCATCATCGAGTTCATCTACTTCGCCATATGGAGGGATATATTCAGCTGGGATAAAACCAGAACCTGCCATAATAGAACGAGTATCTAAATCAGAATATGCAACTGGAACTGCTAATTCTTGTCTTGCCATGTTAGTTTCAGGGGTAACGTCAGTAAACTTTTGTTTATAGAAATAAGTATATACTGCAAAAATTACTAAAGCAATTACAATGGCAGTAATGGTATCGCGAGTACATAATGAGAAATTTGATGTATCGGCTTGCATTTATATAATTAATAAAATAAAATATATTTTATTATATTCAAATTTAATCTATATTTAATTTAAAAATTTTATTATATTTCTTCTACAACAAAAACTGGCAAATATATAGTATCGAGAATCCATTTATTATTCTTCTTAACTCTCGGGAAATAATCAATATGTATTTCATACTTTTCTAATACTTTATTAATTTTCTCTATAAAATCGGTATCTTGACTTATTTTTGAATAAAATTTATTTGTGTTGAAATTAGTTCCATACTTCTTTATATATTCTTTTTGTATTTTTCTTGTTTCTTCTAAATAATCATTTGCCAAGTTCTTTTTACTAATATTTATGTCTTTCATGTCTAAATTCTTCTTTCTTATATTATACATGCCTTCTGATGCAACAACCAAACTTCCTTGTGCAAATCCTTTATTATAAGTATAAATAAAATGTAATAAATCGTCGACACTAGGTATTTCATATAATACTCCTTCATTGGCACGTCCACCGGGTTTTGGTGTTGGGGGATGAGTATGAAAATAATATTCATAATTCATTAAATCTGGTATATTTGATGGAAAATATATATCAATATCATCATCATCCATTCTTTCAGTCACTCCCGAAATTATCACTTTTTCTAATCCATCATCATCAAAATCTAATAATCCAGCATGTTCTGAGTATCTCATTAATTTATTATTATTTGAATCTATCTCATAATATTTTTTCGTGTATCCACCATGAGATAATAATGCATCTAATATTAATAATTGATTTCTATTGACTTTTACATATTTTATATCATCTTGTTGATATGTTTTTGATTGAAAATTAATTGTTCTTTGTAAATTTTCTTTTGATGTTTTATGAATATAAATTTTATCTATAAAATCTTCAGATGGTTTAATATTATGCTCGTCAATATAGTGTGTTAAACTATCTTGCCAAACAATATTATCTAATATATAAATACCATTGAATACATTCTTTTTATCACATAATAAACAATCTTTTGAAGATTCTTTAAATTTAAAATTATTACTTTTAATTAATGATTTTTCTACTAAATGTAATTTATTTAGAAATTGCAATTTGTCTGTCCATAATGACCCTATTTTTGGAAACGGAAATAAATGATTGTTTTTATCTTTGAAATTATCTTTCTTACTTTTCCTCCAATAAGATTCAAATTTATATACTTTGTTATTTAAATTCAATATATTCATTATATTATAATAAGATTATATTATAATATTTACTTGATTTAATTATATATCTGGATAAAATCCTTTATGATTATATATTCTTTCTTTATTATTTTATCTAATTTAATTTCATTCTCTATTATGCCTTTGTAGTCTTTTTTTAATATTAATTTAGTTATTTTATCTAGAATGGCATCATCTACTTTAAGTTTATTATCTTTTACTATATTTTTTATAATAGATACAATATCTCTTTCAATAAAAGGATTATCAAAACCAAACATAAATTTATTATTAATTGAAAATCCAGCTATTTCATAAAAACAGCGAAATTTTGTTTTATTATCATATAAAAATTCTAAAATATAATAGTCATTTGTTGAATCATATAGATAATTTATATCTATTTTATTTTTATCATAGGATGGTATATTAATTAATTTTATAATATTTTCCAGATTTTCTTTATAATTCATGTTATTTAATATAATTTATAATAGTTAAAAAAAATATAAAAAAAGATATATAAAATGATAAGTATATTAATATTTAAAAATGAACGATAACGAATGGATTCATATAACATCGAAAAAAAATAAGAAAATACAAAAAGATAATAAAGATAATTATATTATAAATAATAATTTTGATAATCTATATCATAAAAAAATACTTTGTAATAATTTTTTAAATTCAATTGCATGTAAATATGGAAATAAATGTGCTTATGCTCATTCTTATGATGAACAAATTCTAGATTATCCGCGTAAATTAGCATATGATATGATTGAAATTATGAATGATTTATCTGAAATAGATATAACATCTCCTGAAAATAAAGAATTATATAAAGTATTATTAATTTTAACAAAGACCTGTAATGATTGTGATAAATGTAAATGTGCTGGAGGAAAAAATTGTAAATATGGTGTTTATACTCGTAAATTACAGGTATGTTATTATGATTTAACATATGGTAATTGCCCAAATAGTTTTTGTAAACTCATTCATTTAACAAAAAAAGGTTTAAAACCATTTTATAGAGATAACATCAAAAGTATAACATTAGATATTTCTGAAGAAAATATCATAATTCCTAAAGCAATAAAATTGACAAAAGATTATTTTGACAAAGAACCTATTGTAATAGACCTAGAAGAATTTAATGAGTTAGAAACTTTAGTATTTGATTATGAAAGTGATGACTCCTGTGAAGTATCTATTTTTACTTAGATACATTAAAAAGTATATCTTTAAAAAAATTTGATTAATAAAATATTTAAACACAATATTTTATACATATATATAGAAAATGGAATATTTAGACTTAAACGAAAAATCAACAACTGCATGGACAGACATATATAAACCTAAAAAAATAAATGATATTGTTGGTAATAAAAAAGCTATATCTGGTATCGTTGGTTGGTTAAATAGTTTTGAATCTAATAAAAAAAAGATATTAGCTGAAAGAAAACAAAAATTAGCTGGTAAGACAAATAAAAAAAAGAAAATTAAAATTAATGTAAAGGTTGATGATTCTATTGAAGAAACAGTGAATGAAGGTGAACATGATACTATTAAATTAGAGGATATTGAGAATGATTTGAATAATTTAGAAGATGAAACAGATGTTGAGAAAGATGATAAAGAAAATGGTGATAATGAAGAAAAAACTATAAATAAATTATCTAAAAAAGATGGTATACCACATAGTTGTCTATTAGTTACAGGTAGTCATGGTATTGGTAAAACATCAAGTGTTCATACTATATTACAAGAGTTAGGTTATAGTATTCAGGTTATTAATTTTAATAAAATTAAAACTGCTAAAAATATTAAAGAAGTATTAGATGTAATGGGTAATGATTATAATATTATTACATTGTATATGAATAATAATCCAATTAAAGGTGCAATAGTTATTGATGAAATAGAGTCTCTAACATCAAAAACAGAAAAGATTTGTATTAGCACTATTTTAAAGAATAATGAGATGCATTGGATTCAACCAGTTATATTCATTTCAAATAATAAACACAGTAAAATATTGACTGAAATTAAAAAGAATTCGGATGAAATAAAAATGTGGCAACCATTTCCAAATGAAATTCAATATCTTATGAAAACTATTTGTGATAAAACACATATTAATATTGAATCTCAAACAGTGGCAAATAAAATAGTAGAACATTGTCAAAAAGATTTACGTCGATTAGTCTTTATATTACAGGATTTAAAAAATATACTTTCTATGAAGAAAAGTCAGAAAAAATCAGATAAAGACAAAAATTCAAATACTGTTACAATAGATATTATAGATGAATATTGTGTTAATTCGCAGAAAAAAGATATGGACAATGATTTATACAAGGTTAGTGGTAATTTAATTAATGAATATCATGGTATTGATGAATGTTTAAAGTATTATGAGACTGATAAAGTAGTTGTACCATTAATGATTCAACAAAACTATATTAAAAATATTAATTTGTATTGTAATAATGAAAATAATAGTATTGGATTAAGTTATCATATTTCAAAATTATTATCAAAAGGTGATGTTATTGAAAACTATATTTATGGGAATCAAAACTGGGATTTGCAAGAAGTTCATGGTTATTATTCTTGTGTCGCACCTTCTTATTATTTAGATGAGAATCTGAATGAATATAGAAATGAAAGATTAGATTATCCAGCAGATTTAAATAAAACTTCTATTATGAAAATTAACAGAGGAACTATTGAAAAAGCAAAGAAAGGATTAAAAAATATGAATATTCATGATTACATATATTTGAATTATATTGTTCGTAATTATATAAATAAAAGTAAAATTAATAAATGTCTAGACTTATTTGATGGTTATAATATTAGTCTTGAAAATATAGAAAGTCTAATTAAGGTTGATAAAATCAAAAATACGAAGACAAATCTTACTTCTAAACAGAAAAAAGAAATTACGAGTATTTTACAAAAAAGTAACATATAATCCAAAAATAAGTATTTTAAATATGATGACTTTATGTGAAAAAGTATAAGAAAAAATTTTTTTAGGAATAAATTAATTATAAAAAATTATAAAAATTTTAATATTTTTATAATATATACCTGATGTCAAGTTTCGATTCAAGGGGCTATCAAGAGAATACTGGTCGTGTTAGTTTAGGTAAATTAATGCGTGAAGGCAAAGACAACCAAGAAGTCTATGCATCCCTCAGTGATGCATATCCAAATGACCGTGATACCGTCAATAAAATGATGGCACAATACGAAGAACAAATGGGTCGCATTCGTCGTAAGGCACAAAAGTTTGCACAACTCATTTTAACTCGTTACAGTCATTTAGGACCAAAACGTATCTTAGAAAAGGCACGTAAATACAAGAAGAAGTATAACTTCTCTGATGATGAATTCCAAGCATTCATCAACGTTGCCTTCAGTGATAAGACTTTCTCACAAGGTAACATTTATAACTTACCTAACACTCCTATGGCTGGTTTACTCGGTCATTCTGAAGCATCTCTCGGTAAGATGAATGTTAAGGCAAATGAAATTGATGTCTTACAAGATATCCTCAAACTCCACCAAGAAAACCAAGAATTACACAAACAAGTAATCCTCCAATCTTTAACTTATCAACCATGTGATCCTATTGCCATTACTGGTGAATATGACCAAAAGCGTGATAATGCATATTCTTTTGTCGACCCTGTTGTCGCTGCTCTCTTCTTACCAAAGATTGACTTATTAGAAAAACATATGATTATTGCAAGTATTACTAGTATTGTTGCTACCCGTTACAAGGGTCTCCAACTCAAATCATACCCTGATTATGAATTATACTATGATATTATTACTGACCCTAATGAAGTTGCATGCCAAGGTAACAAGGAAAGTTCTTTAGTCGATTTACAAAACCGTGCTAAATTACAAATTGAACTCTGGAAACAAGTTCGTTCCCTCCGTCAAGGTCGTTATTACACCACTGATTCTAGTTCCTTCTCTATGGCACTAGAAAACTGCCGTAACAACTTCTTTGATACTCCTGACCTTGCATATGTACGTGATGAAGGCACTGTTATTAGACGTCTATTCAATGCTTTCTCCCTCCGTCCAACTTGGGTATCCGTTGCTGGTTTCCAACAAGCTGGTTCATCCTTAGCTGGTGGTATCTCTGCTGGTTACCCAGTAAGTTCACTTGCAATGACTCAAATCACTAACATTCCAATTATTAATGTAAGACTACCATTATCTTTCACTGGTGGTGCTTCATCTGCAACTGGATTATTCGATAACCTCAACCAAGTTGATTGGTATGTCGAAAATAAGGTCATTGTACCAAAGACTAAACAAGTATTATTTACTCGTGATATTCTAGTCTTCTACGTCAACCGTAGATTCCAAAACCTCAACTATGAAAGAATTACCAACCCATACCAAGCCACCTACCAAGCTCTCCCATCTGCCATTTCTGGTTATGATAAGATTAACAAGACTGAAGTCAACTACTTACCTGACCCTACCAAGAGAGTTGGTACTGATGAAAAAGATTTAGAACTCAAATCAGTTGTTGCAATTGATGCCATGAGACTCCCAACTGATCCTAAATTAATGCCAACCTTAACTTATGGTGCACCAGCAACTACTGAACCAAAGGAAATCATCATTGGTTCTACTGCTCTCATTGCTGATTGCTCTAGTACTGGTACCATGGTTGCATACCACCCACACCGTGTTACTCAATTAGAATCTGAGCTCGACGCCACAACTGGCATGGTTGTCCCTGGAGGTTCTAAATTCAAATATGCACCAATTGGTAAGATTGATACTAGTGCTGCCGATGATTTAATTAAGAAATATGGTACTGTCTTTATTTACACCAAGAAGTAAACATAATTAATTTTTTTTAATAATTAAATAAATTTTATTTAATTAAAATATAAATATATTATATAATGAACTATTCTAACTTAACATCACGTATTGAATATTATAATCCTAATAATATTCCTGCATTTAATCAAACGGTTGGTGATTATAATACTCCTTCTTTCCAAAAAATAGAAGAAGATAGATATAGAAAAAAAAATAAAAATGATTATAATATGTCTATGACTGCTATGAGAGGAATTACTACTGAAGGTGTAAATTGTGAAAAACCTCAAGATAATTTATCTGATATGTTCTATTCTTCTGAAAATATGACTCGTATTCAAAAAAAAATACGTATGGAAGTTTATAATCGCACTCGTGGTCAATTCAAATTAGATGATGACCAAGATGAATCTGATTTATTAGTTGTTATGAGAGCTGTATTCTTAGAACATGCTCGGTTTCTACCTTTTAAAATTGTTCACCAAATTAAAGAACTTAATAAAAGAGTTGTCGAATATATTGTCCCTGAAATGATAACTGAAATTAAACAATTCTACGGTTATCTTAAAGAAATTAATGAACCACTTAAACCAATTGACAGACCTATTAATGTTAATAATGCTGGTCGTAAAACTTTACCTTCTCTAACTTCTGTATGGCAATTTTAATTTATTATTATAAATATAAAGATATTTATAATAAAATAATTTTATTTATGTGTAAAAGTCCATTTTTCTCTTTCTTCAAAATTCATATTTATTCTTAATACTCCTACTATATCTGCTTCTGTTACTATACTATTATAATTTTGGTTTGTATGGTATAATTTAAGCATATCACTTACAACTTTAACATTTTTTATAACATCTCCTTCAGATGGAATAGTTCCAAAATCATTTTCTTCAACACCAAATATATAATCACTTGGTTTTTTTATTTTCTCTTTAAATATATCTGAATATTTCGAAAAATGTTTATATAATTCTGTATTTATAATTGGGGATTCATGTGCACCAAAATCCCATTTACTTAATGAATTAAATATTATATGAAATAATCTTACATCATGAGATATATTCCTCATTCTTGGATCAGTATAATGACGTATTTTATCATAATTATAGATATTATCCCTTGAAATCTTTAATCCTTTTATAGAAGCATCGCATTCTTGTGACGATATTCTTCCACATTCTCTTACTTCACATGCTGTCTCTAAAAAATTTCGTGAAAAAAGAACACTATCTAATTTTAAACAATTTATATATGAACGTCCATAATCTATTATATATGGAATATATCTTGTTTTAATTTTGTATAATGATGCATCTTTTTTATATTCAATAATTATTGGCTTTTCTAATATACTAATCATAATATTATCATGATGAAGATCATAATGTGTAAAATAATCCCTTAATGATGATAGTGTTGTATATATCTGAAATATTATACAAAACATATTATAATTTAAATTAGCTCTAAATTCATCTTGTTCTTTTGTTCCTTCATATTTATTTTGAAAAAATAATTCTTTGAGTGAAATTGAATTTGGAATATACTCAATCATAAATATAGATTTACTATTATTATTACAACCTTCTTTTATTCTATCTATTTTCATTAAATCACAATCATTCGATTGAACCAATAATTTAATACCATTTACCAATGAATCTCTTGTAATATTTTTAATTTTTACAGGATCTTCTAAATTTTTTTTTAATGTATCATCTATATTTCCATAATTAAATGTATATACAAAATTTGGATAGTATTCTTTTAATTTATTTATACATTTTCCATTTACAAATTCAAAATAACTATTATCCGCATTTTCACTTTGAGATATTTTAGCTATTGTTACTAATTGATTATTATCTTCATTAAAAGTTAATTTTCTTACAAATCCATTTGCTGAACCAGCTCCTCCATAATTTTCTAATGGTATATCTACTCTTGTTAAATCATTTAAATTACTAAATTTTAATAATATTTGGTCTCTTAATGGTGTATTAAAATAATAAAGAAATGCATTATTATAATTGACTTTAGCACCGCCACTTTGTTTTATCATATTCATATATTTTAATTTGTATTTCTTATATTTTTCTTCATAATTCTCATCCATTGTTTTTATTATATTAATAACATAATAAAAATATTTCCGGCTATTTATAATTTATTTATGAGTAAAACTCCATTTTTCTCTTTCTTCAAAATCCATGTTAATTTTTAATGTTCCATCTATATCGGTATCTGTTGCAATGTTGTTGTATTTACTTTTTTCATGATAAATCTTTAACATTTCACTAAGTACATAAACATTCGGTATTATATCCCCTCTATTTTTTGGAATATTAACTGAACTGTTTTCTAATAAATCTAAACGGTCATCATGACCTATATATATACTTCTATATTGATTAAAATATGTATATATATCTGTTTTATCAAAATCTCTAATTATAAAAGAATCTTCGAAAATTAAAAAAAATAATCTTAAATCATGCGACATATTTCTTGCTCTTGGATTAATACCAAAACCAGCATGTTTATATTCGTATAAATTTTCTCTTTCAATCCATAAACCACTATTAACTCCATTACATTTTTGTGAAGAAACTCTTCCACACTCTCTTACTTCACATGCTGTTTCTAAAAAACTACGGGAAAATAATAAACTATCCAATTTTAAACAATTTATATATGAACGTCCATAATCTATTATGTATGGTATATATTTTGTTTTTAATTTATATATTTTACCATTGTCATTATACTCTATAATTATTGGATTATTTAAAATGGATATCATTATATTACCTGCATGTAAATCATAATGAGTAAAATAATTTCTTGTTCCAGATAATAATGCATATATTTGAAATAATATACAAAATATATTATAATTAAAATTAGCTCTGAATTCTTTTTGTTCTGGTAACCCTTTATAATAGTTCTCAAAAAAATGTTTTAAAATGTATGAATTAGGTAAGTATTCAATCATAAATATTGCATTATTATTATTATCACACCCTTCTCTTATTTTGTCTAATTTCATTAAATTACAATCATTTGTTTCAACCATTATTTTAAAATTTTTTTCATTAGTTATTGAATCTTTTGTTATTTTATCTGGTGTATCTTTAATATTTTTTTTAAATGTATCATCTATTTTTCCATAATTAAATGTATATACAAAATTTGGATAATATTCTTTCAATTTATTTATACATTTTCCATTTACAAATTCAAAATAACTATTATCCGCACTCGCACGCATTGATATTTTTGCGATTGTGCTATATTGATTATTTTCTTCATTAAAAGTTAATTTTCTTACAAATCCATTTGCTGAACCAGTTCCTCCATAATTTTCTAATGGTACATCTACTCTTGTTAAATCATTTAAATTACCAAATCTTAATAATATTTGGTCTCTTAATGGTGTATTAAAATAATAAAGAAATGCATTATTATAATTGAGTTTAGCACCTCCCCTTTGTTTTATCATATTCATATATTTTAATTTGTATTTCTTATATTTTTCTTCATAATTCTCATTCATTGTTTTTATTATATATATAATATAACAAAAAAATTAAAAGATTATTAAATTAATATGTATGTATCAACAATATCATTAATACTTACTGGAACTCCATTTACTACATGTTGAACTGGTTCTTCTGTATTATAATGTAATATACTTCCTTGTGCTACATCAGATTCAATATAATCTGTATTTGCTATTGTTGGATATGGTGTTTTTGTTTCTTTTGTAATAATTTTATATGTTCCATCTGGATTTATTCCACTAAATAAAACAAATTTATATGTATTTGCATCTACTTCGTGAACAACCATTTCACCTTTTCTAAATTCAGAACTATCATTCCTGCGAATATTTAATTTTGCTTCATTATCTTTTAGATATGTCCCTACACGACTATGAATAAATTGTTTCATATATTTCTTAATATAGTTTACTATAATTTTTTCACTATCTGTGGTTATTTCTGTCTTAATTTTATTAACTAAATCTTGTATTTCTTTTTCTGGTAAATATGTTTTGACATCTCCTGTTTGGGGATATAATTTCTCTCCATCCATAATATCTGCAAACATTTTAAATGCCCCATTCTTTGTTGTATCCCAATCACCATCACCAAATCTTGTTCCTCCTACTTTTCTTTTTCCTGCATCTGGTATGTCCTTGTAACTTGAGTCAAACATTACTAAACTTCCAGTATTAGGTACATAAAATTCATATCCATATATAATATATCTCCAATATTTTACATTACCTTGTGGAACATATACATCCTTAATAAAAATATTATCTGCTACATTAATATCATTGAAAAATAATCCATCTGATTGTAAGACTGCTAGAGCATGCATAATTTGGAATAATATACTATACCATTCATCTTTTGAATGATAACCAGTTCTAATTTGTTGTTTAATTGTTCCTATTTGTTGTCTTTGAGTTTTTCCCCATTCTATTAAATTATAATTTGGTGATTCAGTTAATAACATTAGGGCTTGGTCTTTATTAGATTTATCAAATATTTTTGTCACATTTGGTAATGTCTTTTGATTTCTAATTCTATCTAATTGTGCCCAGTCTATCTTTGTGTTTTCTGAATTATACCATCCATACATATTTACAAAATGTGGTGACTTCTTTTTACTTACTACTTCATTTGATATATATCTATAATATTCAAAATCTCTTACTATTTCTGAATTCATTCTATCTGTTGGTGTTGCTGATTTCCATGCTGTTAAATCTGCATCTTCAAATTTATATATACGAACATTTATTCCTGTTGAATTCTTTGCACATGAAGTAGCTGATGAATTAATCTCTCTTCTTATAGGATAACATGTTCGGTATAATAAAAAGTTCTTTGGTAATCCTGTATATGGGTTTACTCCTGTTCTAAATGGATTTAAATCTAAAAATCTTATTTTACTCAATATAGTATTATCCCCTGGTCCTACTCCTATATAATCACCATCACGACTATCAAATAAGTTATTTCTTATAAAATTATTTATTTTTATTCTGCTTTCTAATGTTGTCATACCTCCTATAATTACTTCTTCTGGCATATAATCTTCATATACATGATTTACTATTTCATGATTTACACTTGTTGGTCCTCCTGTTCCTATATTTAGTTGTTGAACTATTGTTGGAACATAGTATGGATTCTTAGCTAAATCACCAACTAAATGTTGACCCATATATGGTGGTAATCCAGTTTGAGCATAATATTGTGGTGGATAATATGGTGTGGGAACTTCTCCTAATACAAATGTATTTGGGTCAAATGATGATGTCTTAAATTTTGGTAAATTACTTGTTGGCTTTTGTGGTGGCTGTGGTGTATATACTGTCATTTCTACTAACTTCTCACCTGGTTTCCCTACTGGAAAAGTTAATTGGTCTGCCACTGGTTCATTCTTCTTTTCGTAATATTCTTTCTTCTCTTCCATTCTCGATTGATATATTGATTTCTGTTCATTCGATAAATATGGATTATTCTTTATTGGATTATATACTGGAACTACCTTCTTTGTTAATTCTCCAGTTGATACACTACCACCATTTTGGCTTATTTTTTTATCATCGTCATTTAAAAAAAAAAACGTAATTTTTGTTGTAAAACATCGTTATTAATACGATATTTTGCACTTCCACCCATTTGCATACCTGGCATTTGTGGCATTGGGGGCATTTGTGGTGGTTGAGATGGTGCGGTCATTGGTTGACTCATTGCAATTGCTTGTAAATCTTGCATTCTTGGTACACCTGGTGGTGGTGCTAATCCATCTTTACCACCCATTCCTAATTCTGGTACACCCATTGATCCCATTCCTGGCATACCCATACTTGGCATTTGGGGCATTGCTTGTTGGGTGAAATCACTTGCATGTAACATACCACGTGGGTTTGCCATATAATCCATTGCAGATGGAACTCCTGGAACTATACCATCAGGTAAAAATCCTTGATATCCTGAGGGGAGTTTAGATATTAAGTTATTTTGTAATCCTTCCGAAAATACATTCATACCATCATAGTTTTTCATTGGGTTCATTTCACTCATACTCGAATGGGATGGTGAATATGATGAACTACTAGATGATTTTGCATGATATCTCTTCATCTTTCTACTTGATTTCTTACTTTTTTTCTTTTTACCACCTCCAATACTAGAAATAGTTACACTGTCAGACATATTGCTTACTTTTGATTGAGGAACAAATAATTTTCTTGAACCGTGCATCATTGTATTTATATTATCTATATTAGATGTTTTTTTCTTCAATAAAAAAATATTCTTTCCCAATAATCTTGGATTATCCGTAATCGTCTCAGTTAAAGATTGACTCATTAAATCTATACTGTTTTCTTTTATATCAAAATTTCTTATATCCTTTTTCTCATTGCTAAAACTTGATACTGAAAATATGTATTTGTTGCTTTTCTTTTTACCTCCTCCTTTCATCTCGACTTCTACATCCTCTTCACTCATTTCTTCAGTTTCTTCGCTCATTTCACTTGTAGGTATACTTTCTGATTCAGATATTTCTTCATTTTTACTTGATGTATTTGTTTTAATTTCAGATAAATCTATCTTTTTATCACTTGATTCTGATTCACTTATTTCACTACCTTTAATATATTTCTTAAATATTTTATTATTCTTTAATATATAACTTGCTGTTAATACATTCACTGTTGTAGCTTCAAAATATTCTTCATCTAGTTCAAAATTATCCTTATCTATATTTTGATACTTCTCATTCACTAATTCATCCATAAATATTTCCTTGAACTCTTCCGATTTATTAATTTTCTCTAGCTCTCTATATAAATCATGTAATATATAATGTATGTCATAATATGGATTGTCTAATTTCTTATTTGTTGTTTTGTTATTCAAATAATCACTTGTATTACTATTCTCAAAATCAGTTATTTTAATTTCAAATCCCATATCATCAATATTAAAAATTGTGTCACCAATATTAAATTTATTATTATTTGTTTTGTCTGTAATATATACATAAATACTATCTAAATTTAAATTATTATGTCTAAAATTCTTTAATTTCTCATTTATTTTAGCTAAACCATATAACACTTGAAATAATAATGAACGAATTATTTCTTTGTCTATTTTATTCTCTTTAATGAATTGTCTTAATGTTAATTGTTTATGATAATGTTCTTCTATTTCTACTAAAAAATAACTACCTTCCTCTAATTCATTAAAATATTTCTTGATTAATACATATATTTCTGAATATTTTTTAATATCTTTTAGTGATATATCAAAGTTAAGTATTGGTAAGATTACATATGGATTTATTTCGTTTAATACATATTCTGATAATATATATTTAATTCCTATACCATAGTTTTGTCCTATATCTAATGCATTTCTATTAATATTGTTTGGATACATGCTAATTTTTATATTTACTGGATGACTCTCCCCTGAACTTCTCTTTAATAATATTTTATTGTTCACAAAATCAATGAATTTTAAATTTTTAAATACTTGCTCATAATCATAATCATCACCCTTCTTAATATCATCGATTTTTATATTTTTCTTAACAATAGATTCAATTTTGTAACATTTATCCGTTTTATCTTTGTTATATGTGTAATCATATAATGTATTGACCAAAAAATCTAAATCATCATATATATTCATTTATATATATTAAACTATAAAAATTTAAATTAAATAAATTTTTATTTAAAATTAATCACTTGAATTATTCAATAAATCCTCTAGTTTTATTACATCGATTCTTTCTTCTTTGGATTTTTTTTTTATCTTGCTGTTTTCTATATCTATTGGATTTTTCTTTTCTATTCTTTCGGGATTTTTATTATAATTACCCATTCCGTCCTCTTTTTCATTTGTTTTATTTGATTTGTAGATTTTGTTTTTGTCTATATTCTCTTTCTTTGATGTATTACGTTTTTTTATATGGGTGTGATTTCTAAATTCCTCAAAAAATGGATCCGTCTTTAATATCTCATCTGGTATTAAATATTCATCATTTACTAATATTCTTCCTCTTTTATGTACATTTTTACCTTCTCTATATTTTTGGGGTACTACTCTATATATGAAATCTTTTACTTCTTGTGGAACTGAGCTATCTTCAATTACTTGCGGGAAAAAACCTTTTCTTATTAATGTATTGAAAAAATAATGAACATCGTAATATCTATTCTTTGTTGGTGTTACGTTAATTGCTTTTGTCCATTCTGATGATACTTTGCTGTTTTCTACAACTCCTGGGATACATGCAAAGTCAAAATCCCATAATTTAATTTGATAACTTATATTTGGAACATAATATTTTTGATATGATACTAAATAGGAAAATACTTCAACTGACTTATCTATTTTATTTACTAAAATATTATTGGCTTTTAAATCATTGTGGCGAAATCCTGGAAATTTACTTTGTATAACTGCTAATGCTGATATTATCTGAAAGAAAAATACCTTCCAGTGTATTAATAAAAATTTCTTGTAGTTTTTACGTAAAAAATCCAAAAAATCACCTCTGTTCGCCCATTCACTTATTAATATACTCACATTATTATGATACTCGTTTTTATTATGTCTCTCTAAAAATTCTGCATATTTCTTGTTGTCTTCATCTACTATATCGTCATGAACTAAACTTAAAAATGGATTTATACTCGTGTTAAATGTTCCTATTGGTAATACTATATGAGGAGTGTATTTCTTTATTACAAAATAACTTAATAATTTAATCATCATTAATTCCGCATTCTCTGGTCGTCTTGTGTCATTTATATTACCATATTTCTCTTTTCTCGGATATGCAACTACTTTTACCGCATAATTAAATTCTCCTATTGGGTCTTCTATTATTCCCTTAAATGTGTGTCCAGTTGTACCACTTTTAATATATTTTAATCTACCTCCAATCTGTTTAAATACATTATTGAAATCTAATATCTTCTTATTCAAACTTCCTCTTGTATCGTGACTATCTATACTACTGTTAAAATCATTAGAATCCATATTATTCTTTTTGTTTAAGAAATATTCTGTTTCCGTATTATCAAAATCTATCATCGGTTTTAATTCTTTATTCTCTAATAATGCTTTGATATAATCTATTCTAAAAGGAATTGTATCTGGATTTCTATCTCGTAAAGTACTTAAACTGTTTGTCGTTGCAGTACTTTTCTTATCAGATATCATATTATTATTCGTATTTTTTATATTTTTGGTGCTCATTCCTTATAGTATCTATATTATATTATCTTCTTATGTTTATTAATTTTAAACTCAAAAAATTAATATTATATTTTTATAAAAAAATTATTTTCCAAAGATAAAACTTTTATATACCTTGTTTCTATGTTCTTCTTCCTTTGTTAATGGTTCATCCTTTATTGTTGATAATATTAAATTAATATTCACATATGGTATTTCTGGTATACATTGATAATATACATCCTTATATAATGTATCTAATTCAAAATTATCTGGAAACATATATTTTATCTTATTTTTGTGTCCTTTTACCTTATCTTTTATCATATAATCCTTATATCCACTTGATATTAAATCAATACATTGAGGAGGTAATACACATAATAATTGCACACTTGGTGTTAATGGTTCATTTATTTTAAATCTTATTTTATTGATTGATGTCTTACTCTTTTTCATATAATTATATACATCGCTAATAAATGGTCCATGATTATATATGTATTGCCAATGCCAATCTGGACATCCACAAAAATAATATCGAGTTACCCATAATAATCCTTCTAAATATTTACTACACATATCATCAATTAATAATTCTTTTGAATTTTTATTATTTTTATCTATGTATTGACTATAATAATGTTCATAATATTTTGATTTATATTCAGTTGGTGAATCTATCCCTAATTTAATTGGATCTTCTATAGTTAAATTTGTCATATTATCTAATTCCCATACTTCTTTACTATATGGGTCTATTGTTGGACATTTTTTAGTTTCCAATTTCTTCTTATATTCTGGTAAAACCTCTGTGAAATATATAGGTTCATAATCTGATAATTCTTTTAGTAAATACTCCAAAAAAATATTATTTATATATACTTTATTATCTTTTAATCCAACTAATTGTTGCCCTATATTAATATACACATCAGAATATTTATCTAAAATTACATCTAAACCATTTTTCTTAATATCTAGTGATGGAAAATGTGGTAAGAAATCATTTCCAAGCAAATAACATAGAAAGATAAAATCATTACAAAAATCATAATCTACTTTTGCAAAAATTCTCTTTGCCTTTGCTTTGTAGATAATTATCTTCTTAATTTGATTATTATAACATTCTTTTGTTTTATCTACATCCACATATTTTAATTCTTCATTGATATATTCTACTGGGTCTGCATCTTCTGGTATTATATTCGAATCTCTATTCTCCAAATGAAATGATTCACGTAGTAAATATATATTGTTCTTTTGTGATGCCATTCCTAAGAAAAATAAGTCTGCATCTAATCCATAAATTACTACTTTATCGTCATTTGTATCATGATATCTTATATTTTGTAATATTTTATGTTCACCTTCTCCTGGTGTCATATATGATGAATAGATATATTTTACTTTATTCTCTTTGTTCATTGTTTTTTTTTTGCAATATTGGATTAGTGTTTTGTGTAATTTTTCCATGAATTCAGTTCCTGGTGTAATTACTGTATTATTCCAATTTTTATTATATAAAATATTGTATTTATCTTTGATTGCATCTTTTATTTTATTATCTTGGATTGAGCGATAACGTCTTTTTCTCTGTTGATTAATTTTAGCAACTGGAGCAACTCCATCTACTGAGATAAATACATATTCTTTCGGATTGCAAAAACTTACAATATAATCAATATAATTTGTTATTCTTTTAAACATTCTTTTTTCTAATTTTTCTTTGTTATCCAATTCAGGATAAGCGTTTAATATGTGGAAACATTGTGGATGAAATAAACAATTTGCATCTATGTATAATGTTTTTACGTCGTTTTCTATTTTATCTACAATAAAATTCTTATTCTTGTAATGGCGTAATAGCCATGAAAAAAATCCTGGAACACCCATTTATTTATTATAATAATTAATAAGACTATAAATATACTTTTTTATAATCAATTTTTATTTTAGAAAAATATAAAAAATATTATTCTATTATATATGCCAAAATTATTCATGAGAGGTGGTGCTGATGATTCTGAACTTTCTGAATTATCCTCTGCTATGCCTAAATTTATGAAAGGTGGTAATCTTTCTGTCTCTTCTTCTGGTCTTCAATCACATGTTACTAAATTAGCCGGCGCTGTTGGTGATGCTGAAGCTAAACCTGTAACTCAATTAGGTGGTAAAAGACGTTCTCGTAAAGCATCTAAGAAAGCATCTAAAAAGGCTTCTAAGAAATCCTCTAAGAAGCGTTCTATGAAAGGTGGTAAGAGACGTTCCCGCAAAGCCTCCAAGAAATCTTCTAAGAAATCCTCTAAGAAGATGCACGGTGGTAAAAGACGTTCTCGTAAAGCCTCTAAGAAATCTTCTAAGAAATCCTCCAAAAAGGCATCTAGACGTACTTCTAGACGTTCTCAACGTGGTGGACGTGAAATGAATCCTGTCTTTGCTGCTCGTCTTGATATCATGAGACTCCTCCAAAAGAAAGGACTCAAAGGTGGTGTCCCAATGGTTAAGTTAATCTCTCACTATTGGAATAAGACAACTGCTGCTGACCCTGAAGGCAAAAAGAAAGAAGCTATGGATATGATTGAAAAAGATGATAAAGCTGGTTCCCTCCAAAAGAAATACGATGATATGACTGCACCAAAGACTGCTCGTAGTAAATCTCGTAAATCCTCAAAGAAAGGCTCCAGACGTCGTTAAAAATTGATGAATCGGCTAAAGCCGATATTGACAAATTTTTAATTTGACAACACCGTTTTTATCAAAAAACGGGATGGGAAATTTTAGGAAAATTTCCGAAAATCCTTGGGATTTTTATTAATTTTTTATTGATTTGTCTAAAGCCAAATACGGATTTTTTATAAAAATCCTGAAGCTTAAGCTGCAACAAAAATTGATTAATTTATTTCTTATCTAATAATTTATTAATATTATTAAATATTTTAAAATGTTATTACTTCTAACTATTCTTATTATAATTATTCAAAATGTTCTATCAAATACTATAATTCAGATTTATGATAATATGGACTATACACCAAAATATATTTGTCCATACAATAATAATTATAATAATTGGTATATTCAACGTATTTGTAGAAAAGAATATAATACAGATTGTGAAGAATTAACAAAAGACACATTTTATACCTATCACAAGAATTTTAATTTAGTTAAAGGAACAAATAATTGTTGGTTACTTCGGTTAAATTTTTATAATCCAAAAGAATTATTTGAAAATAAAATTCAAGATATTATTTACTATCTAAATTTTTCAACTCATTCACATCAATTTGAATTATTTTCTGTTAAACTTCGATATAATCCTAAATTTGCACCATTTTTAGTATTTCAAGATGTAGTAGATAAGTTACCAATTAAAATTATTCTCAATGGTGGAATTTTTAATATCAATAATATTAAAGTTACACCTGATAGTGAAGATATTCAATTACAAAAAATTAATGATAATTTCTTCTCAATGGATATTGTAAAAAATGATTATAATTTAGTTTCATATATTTTTAATAAACTATTTAATAATAATAGTATTATTAAATTTAAAATTATTATCGAAAATAATTTTATGATTTCACGTTCTTATGATATCATAATTGAAAATAATATAATCATCACTATTTATGATAATTATAATTTTTTAGATTTTTATGCAATGTCAACACCAACTGTAACTATCACTTCATCTCCTACACAAAATTATCTTCGTAAATAATTATTTTAAAATATTATAAGTATATTTTGTTGGGTCTGATATTTCTTTATCTAAATCGTCAAGAATTTCTAATACTTGGGGAACACGTGCTTCATCTACTTCACCTGTTTTTGGGTCATATGATGGGTCAAAATTGTGAAATGCTTTTGAACTTCCATTATCTACACGCCATATATTTCCACATGTGCGATTAATTCCACTCGAAAATTTAAATGATGTCGGTGTATGTCCTATTACCATTCCCTTTAAATGTAATACCTTTAATACCTCGGATAAACTGTGTATACAATCATAATGTCTTTCTGGTAAATTTGGTGGTAAGAATCCTAATTTTCTTGTCCAAAACATAGAATTAGAATCTATATTACTTATCAATTTTTCAATGTATTTTCTATCTAATAATCCTAATAACCATCTGCTTATTGCTCTATTAATTGTTTCCATATCTGATGTTTCTTTTATATTTAATTTTCTTAAAAATGGATCAATTAATCCTGCATGAATAAATAAATGTGTTCCTATTATTACACTGGATAATCTAGTGCATCCTAATAAATTTGCATATTTATTCCCAGGACTAAATAATAATCTTCTTGCATATTTACCATTTTCTATCTCATTTTCTAAACCAGATTCTTTAATATTCTTTTGATTATAATTAATTTTCTCTGAATCTATTTTATAATTATTAAATTTTAATCCTTCGTGACTTACATAATTTAAATCCCCTAACACATTCATAATTTCATGATTCCCTAATAGAGAAATAACTGCTCCACCATGAACTCTTGCTTTTTTATGTATCGTGTTGAAATATTCTAATATTTTTATATCCGATGCTTCATCCTCTATTGTTATACCCTGTTTATCACATGCTCCATTTGGTGTTGGTCTACATCTATCTACTTGGTCACCTACTTGAACTACATATGTATCTTTTGGTTTTGCTATCCAATTGTCTTCATTATCTACCAATTTTGCTATTCTAAATAATTTTTTTACTAATTTAAAATCACCATGTATATCTCCCATCGCTATTATTCTTCTTACTGGATTTATATATGCCGGCATATAGGTATATTCGGAACAAATTTTTTTATATTCTTTCTCTACATTTTTATCATATATTATCTTTTTAAGTTTTCCTACATGATATTTTATTGAACAGCAACTTGTTTCTTCATCTATTTCATCCATCATGTCATCATCCGTTCTCATAAATTTATTTTTCTTTATTTTATTTCCTATATTATAAACCATATTATAATATAAATATAAAATTTTTAATTAAATAATTAACTATTTTCTAAATGCAGGTGAAGTTTTAAATGTAAAATTTGATGGCACTGGATATTCAATATCCTGTTTTAAATTTATTCTTCCTACATCCCATATATTTGCATGATTTGAATATTCTCCTACATTAAAACCTCTAAAAGTTGGGTCATCCATTACTAATGGTATTGGTTTATATTTTTCTTTATAAAATAACATTGGATCAACTGGTGTTGATGTATCTGGTTTATCTTTTTTATTTATGAAATCACAACTTATTTCAAATGGCTTCATATAATCTTTTGCATATCTAAATTTCTCATTTATCGATTCATTGTTGCATTTTGGTGGTGGTTCTGGCTTTTCTTTTAATTTCTTTTCCAAATATGTCTTTTCTTCTTCATCTAATTTTTTTAATATCCCCTCAAAATCTACTTTCTTATTTGGATCTGTATTTGTTTTTAATGTTGAATAATTATTATTCTTATCTATTTTATTTTGTGATATATCTAGATTTTTTTCAGAAATTGGACTATTGTTTTCTGTAAATTTCTCAATATTTTCTTTTTGTGATGGTATGTCTATAATATAATCTTTTTTACTATTAATTCGTGAAATTATATACATAAATAGTATAATTAAAAATATAGTTATTATTATTTGAATGTTATCCATTATATTTATATAAATAATAGATAAAAAATTAATTTAAATTTTTAATAATAAGAATATAAATTGTCATTTGGTCCAGTAATTTGTTCATCTTCACGTAAGTTAAATTGGTCTACAAATTTTAAAGTATCTGGGGTGAAATTTACTTTATCATGGAATGAATCTTCAAATACTACTGGTTTGTCTTCAAATTTTACACTTTTAATTCCTGCACGGTGAACTTTCTTTTCACTGTCATAAAATTCTGGGTCAATTTGGTCTTTGTATTGTACTATTTCTACTCCATTCATCTTACTTGGTTGTGTCATTAAGTTGTAACCTTCCTTTCCATATACCATTTCAATTATATACACAATTGCTAATATAAAGACACCTCCTACTAATGCCTTTTCGGTGTCACGAGAAGTTAAATAAATTAAGAAGAATATACCTAGAAATCTCATTACATTGTTTGATAAAAATTTATCGAAAAAAGCAGTTGGTAATTTCTTGGCTATTGCACCAATATATGCCATGAAAAATACTTGAACAACTAAACTTATATATTTACTGTTTGCTATTGGTGATACGACTGCATCTACTATGCTAGTTACTGATTGCATTATATATATTATATTCTAATAAAAAATATATAAAATTAATTAATTTTATATATTTTAAAATTTCTATATTCTATTTTAACTATAAATTTTTTCTATGATGAATACGATTGCTAAAATAAATACACCACCTAATAATGCCATTTCTGTGTTTCTTGAACCTAAATAGATTAAAAAGAAAATACCTAGAAATCTCATTACATTGTTGTATACAAATTTGTCAAAAAATTCTGTTGGTAGTTTCTTGGCTATTGCTCCCATATATGCCATGAAAAATACTTGAACTGCTAAACTTGCATATTTGCTATTTGTTAATGGAGCTAATACAGTGTCTATTGTGCTTGTAACTGCTTGCATTTATATATTATATAACTTATAAATTAATTTTATTTATATTAAAAAAAAAGATTGATTTATAAAGATATAAATATTTTATACTATATTATATCTAAAATGTCCGTTTATAAATTGACTAATCGAGGAGCTGAAGTTAAAAAAGATAATATAGATGTTGATGAACTAAAACAAATAAAAAAAAATTTAACTGTTACTCCTAAAACAATTGATTTAAATGCTGAAGTACCCTCTTTTAAATTATATAAATCTAAAACAAATAAAATAATTATACCTAGATATTATGCTCAACAAAATTTAGGTATGACTAAAAAAAATACTTATAATCCTCAAGAAATTAATATCGAGTTTAATGGCAAATTACGTGACTTCCAAGTTGCTCTTGTAGATAAATGTTATAATCAAGCTATTACCAACGGGGGAGGTTTACTCTCAGTTGGTTGTGGTTCTGGAAAATGTTTTGCTATTGATACACCAATTCTTATGTATGATGGAACTATTAAAAAAGTTCAAAATTTAAAAGTTGGTGATATGATTATGGGAGATGATTCTACTCCTCGTAACATTATCAGTCTTGGGTCAGGGAAAGAAACTATGTATAAAATATCGTATGATGATGGTTCATCATATACTGTAAATGAATCTCATATACTTTCTCTCAAAGATTCTAGTCTTAATAAAATTGATATTACTATAAAAGAATATCTTCATATGCGTAATAAAGAAAAACTATATGGATATCGTGAATTTATTAAATGTAATAAAATTGATAACAATAATGACGAATATTATTATAATTTCGGTTATAATATTATGGAAAATAACTCTAATTTAGATTCTTGTCTAAGTCTTGGTTTACGTCAAAGAGAATTTATTGTTGCCGGTTTTCTTGACAGACTTAGTGATTTAACTATTAATGATAAAAGAGTTGGTTTCTTATCTCGTAAAGATGATAATCTTGGTTATAAAATTATGCTAATCAATCCTAATAGTAACACGTATAATAATATTAAAGTTATAATTCGGTCTGTAGGTATTTATGTTATATCTAATTTTAAATCGAAATTTATCGATATTTATAATAAAAAATTAATGGATTTACCCATGAAAAATAAATTACATGTTCATAATAATAATTTTAAGTTAAATAATCTATTATATGATATTTCTGTTGAAAAACTTCATGAAGATACTTATTATGGATTTGAAATAGATGGTAATCGTAGATTTATGTTGGGTAATTTTATTGTTGCTCATAATACTGTTATGGGGATTAATCTTATTCATAGACTAAAAGTTAAAACTCTAATTGTTGTCCATAAAAGTTTCTTACAAGAACAATGGGTTCAACGTGTAAAACAATTTACAAATGCGCGTGTTGGAGTTATTCGACAAGATAAAATAGAAGTTATTGATAAAGATATTGTTATTGGTATGATTCAAAGTCTTAGTATGCGTGATTATCCTGATGTCATTTTTGAAGATTTTGGTTTAGTCATTTATGACGAGGCTCACCATTGTGCTTCTCCAGTATTTTCTAAATGTCTTCAAAAAACTGGATTTAAATATACTTTGGCATTAAGTGCTACTCCTACTCGTGCAGATGGATTAAGTAAAGTTATGCATTGGTATTTGGGTCCTACTATTTATAGACAAAAAAGAAAAGTAAATGAACATGTCGAAGTTAAATTCTTCCGTTTTACAACAAAACACAAAGACTTTAAAGAAATTACTGCTTATATGGGTGGTAAGTCACAACCTTCTGTTCCTAAAATGTTAAATAAATTAGTTGAAATCCCTGAAAGAAATCAACATATTATTACTATGATTAATCAATTACGTAAAGACCCTGAACGTAAAATTTTAATCCTCAGTCATCGTCGCGAACATCTCGTATTCCTTAAAGATAAAATTGATGCTGCTATTAAAAATGATATCGATAATAATGTAATAGTGGAAGATGAATGCAAATCTTATTTCTATGTTGGAGGTCTTAAACAAAAAGATAGAAAGGCTGCTGAAGATAATGCTGATATATTATTCGCTACATATTCTATGGCAGATGAAGGTCTTGATATTGATAGATTAAATACTGTTATTTTAGCAACTCCTAAAATTAATATTATTCAAGCTGTTGGTCGTGTTATGAGAAAAGTATTACAACATGGAGATATAAAACCATTAATTATTGATATTCAAGATGAATATTCTGTCTTTAAAAATCAAGGTTCTAAAAGAATTAAACAGTATCTCGATAGTAAATATAATATTAATACTTATTATCTCGAAAAAGATAAATTAATTAGTTATCGGGATTATAAGAAAAAAGAATGTAATTTTACGGATGCCGAGTTAGATGAATATTTAGATAAAGATTGTGATTATGATGCTAATTGGGATAGTATCCTCGATATTGATAAAGTAAATAAAGAAGATACAAATACTTTGGATAATATTGAAAAAGTATTTAATATTGAACATATTAAAAATAGTACTCTGTCTGATTTCGAAAATAGTGATTCCGAAGATGAAGAAGATGATAAAGAAGAAATTATCGAAAAACCTAATTTTAATTCTTTCTTGTTCGATAGTGATTAAATTTATTTATTTTTATTATAAAAATTGAAATATTATAATTATGATAATATATTTAAAAATTAAAGTTAACTAATTGAAGAAAATGAACCTTGAAGAAATATTAAAGATTGAATCTCCTGAAGATAAAGGAAAGGTATTAGAACATTATGTTTACAATGAACTTAAAAATTTTGGTTATAATATTATTTCTAGAAATTTACGTTTTAATAGCAAGAAAGACCAAGATGCTATGTTTGAAATTGACATATTAACTTATAATTTTATGGTAGAAGTTAAAGCATGTCCTAAATTATATTATACTAATGGATTTAAAAAGTTTTTAAATAATAATAACTATTTTCCTAAAAATTTTAAATGTATTTACTATTTACCGTTATTTGATGAAAATGAAATTATTGAACTGAATAAAAATAATTTAGATAATAATATTTATTATACAAAAAATCTAAATTATATCTATGAAAATTTTCCAATTACTTATAAAAAAATAAAATTTGAATCTAATACAATGTTATCACGATTTTTGATGTTTCCACTAACTTTTATTTCTAAATTTTCTGAAATATATGTTACAAAATCAAATTTTAATCAAGTATTAATTAGTAGATTATATAATGATGATTATTTTGATACAATAGAAAAAATTACATTATCTGATAAAATAAAATATCTACTAAAAAATAATATTATTAAAATCATGGAATCTTGTGAAGAATTAGAAGCTCCTTATTTCACTACATCAAATGCATATCGAGAAAAAAGTAAACGTTTGGCAAATCAATTTAATAATTTATTCAATTATCTCTATTTTGAAAAAAATAAGTATATTAATCATCATACACAAATTCCAGGAAAATATGATAAAGTAAAAATTAATCATTTAATGGATACTCGAGTTTCATTAACAAAAAATTGCGATAATGATTGTATTATTTGTAATGAATTTGATGAAAAAAGTAAAAAATATGCATATTTATAAAAAATTGATAAAGACAATGAAAAGATTGATTTTATTTATACTTAAATATAATTTGATAAGATTATATTAAAATGAATATACCATGGATTGAAAAATATCGTCCTAGAACTATTGATGATTTAGTTCTAGATGACTCTACTATTAATAAAATAAATAAATTTATCCAAGATAAAGATATGCCTAATATAATTATTACTGGTATGCCTGGGATTGGTAAAACTACTACTATTAAATGTATTGCAAGAGGCTTATTTGGTAAATATGCAAATGAGGCAGTATTAGAACTAAATGCATCTGATGAACGTGGTATTAATTCTGTTCAAGATACTATTACTAGTTTCTGTAAAAAGAAATTAGATTTGAATGAAAAAGGAAAGAAAACATATGCAGAACATAAAATTATTATTCTTGATGAAGCTGATAATATGACTAGTAAAGCTCAATTACTTATTAATAATCTTATGGAAAAATATCATAAAACTACTCGATTCGCTTTTACTTGTAATAATTCTAGTGATATTATCGAAAGTATTCAGTCTCGTTGTATTATTATGCGATATTTTAGATTAAATAAAGAACAAGTTATTAAAAGATTACATACTATTTGTGATATTGAAAAAATTAAATATGATAAAGATGCTCTTGAAACTATTTCTATTATATCTCAAGGTGATGTTCGTAGTGCAATTAATAATTTGCAATTAATATATAATGCAAATGGGTCTGTAAATACTTCTCAAATTTATGAATTGTGTGATAAACCTCTTCCAAAAATTATCAGAAATATTATTCATTCCGTTTTTAATAAAGATATAAAAAATTCTATTAAACTTGTCCTTGAATTAAAACAACATGGATTCTCTGAATCTGATATTATTCTTGGTATGATGAATTGTATTAAATTAGATAATGAACTTAAATTGTCTGAACATAAAAAAATTGCATATTTAGATGAAATTAGTCATACTTTGTATAATATTTCAAAAGGTGTTTCAACTGAATTACAAATGGTTGGTTGTCTTATTAACCTCGAAAAATTCTAATATAATTTAAATTTTGTTATTAAAAGATTATAATCTTCTATAATTTTTTTATTTAATTCCTTACTTGTACCAATTACTTTAATTTCTTTATTTTTATTCAAATATTCAAATATATCCGATAACTTCTTCATAATTGTCCAGTTCTTTGGTGCAAATTGTTCTATGAAATATAATTCGTATTCTGTATTACTTTTCTCACACAAAATAATTGGTGGATATGCTGGATATTCTTCTAATAATAGTTTATAATTTTTATAATTTATTACAATAATACTATCATTTTCAATTGAAGATACTTCTATTTTATCTTCAAATGCTTTTTCTAGAATTTTTAATTCATTAACGAGTCGTTTATTTTTTACTTTTACTATACAATTATTACTTACTTCTTTACCATAAATTTTCTTTGTAAAATATTCTGTAATCATATTTCCTTCTTTTGGTGAATGACATATGATTAAGTGTCTTAATAGTAATACACTACTATCTGGAATTACATAAATACTTGTTGATTTAAGATATTCTGGTTTCATTTCTTTAATTTCATATACTCCTACAATTTTAAAATCATCAATATCTCCTTTTAATGTTGTTACATTATTTGAATAATTATATGAAAAATTAAAATCATTTGATAAGTAGATTCCTGATCCATATGCTGCACCTGCTGACATAAATTTTGTATTCGAATTATTTTTAATACCATTTCTCATGATTGAATACCAATTTGATATTGATGAACCATGAAATAAATAGGTTTTCAATTCGTTGTTACTAAATTCCTTTTCTTTAATTGGATCATATATAATGTCAAATTGAATAATACCGTCACGAATATTCTTTGGGTCTGTTTGCATATCATTTGTTTTCTTAAATTTTGAATACATGAAATTTGTCTTATTGGTTAATAGCAAAAATTTTAATATGTAATAAATATCTTTATTATCTTGATAAATTTCTTTATCATAAATTTTATTTTTCATGTATTCGCAAATATCAATTCCTTTTAATATATTTTTGATTGTGTCAATTTCTTTTACTCCCTTTTTGTTATATTTTTTTGGAAATGGATCCAAAATATCCAATACATGTTTACTATATAGACAATTATAAAATGTGCTGTATATTAATTCTAATCCTAGTGGATTTTTATTGTAAAATTTTGTTATCAAATTCTCTTTCTCTATAAATGTATCACATAATTTGTTAAAACAATCTTCTTTATCACAAATAATATAATTGTTTGTTGGATTTGTTATTTTAACATCGCATATGTAACATTTTTCTAATTCTTTATCATATTCATTGTAAATATTATATATCTCCTCTTCACTGAAATTATTTTTATTGTATTTTTTTGTTATTTTATGAATTAAATAATTATTATTTACTTCATCATCGTATAAGAGTTTGTATGTAGTATATATGATACCTTCATCTAAGGTATATCTCAGTCTATGATTATCGATAATTATATGTTCACCTTCAATTATTTGTGAGCTCATTTTAACTCTTATATAATACATTATTATTGATTTATTATATATTTTTTCAATCTTTTTAGTTTTCATTACCTAATTCCGCTAAAAATGTTGGTGGAGGTGCCCATTGTGGACATAATTTTGCCATTTTTTTTGTCATTATATCTTGATTTCTAGTTATCTCATCTCGAAATTTTAATACATCTATTTTTGTTATTTCTCGAATTTCTTCATCTGTTGCTATATCTTTAAGTGCCCATAAATAACCTGCTCCGTAATTTGCATGTAATACTGCTATCATAACATTTTCATCTTGTGCAGATGCAGTTGTCCATCTTGATGCTTGTCTTACTAATGTTTTTATTATTTTACTTAATCGTGTATTATCTACTATTTTTTCTTTTATATAAAAATATAAATATAATTGAATTAATCCAAATACAATAATTGCAATTATTATAATTAAAATTATTACTTCTGTTTCCATCAATATATAAATATTATATATTATATATTATATATTATTAAAATTAAAAAAAACTAAATAAAGTCTCACTTGTATATTCTTTATTTGGAGAGTTTACTGGTGTTGTTACCTGTGAAATAGGTAATACTGTATTATCTATTTTAATTGATGTAATAGTATTACTTACATTATAGGGTAAGGCTAATGATAGTGTGTGTTTTTTATTTTTTTGGTTAAAATATGATTTTCTAATATTATTCACATTATTGATTGAAATTAATTCTTCTTTGTCTTTTATTCCTTTTTCTACTTTATCAAAACGTAGGTATTCGTTAATGTCAAGGATTAAATTTGGATTACTACTTGATTTCTTCATGTTATTATTTGCCATTTATCAATTATATATTAGTATATATATGTATTTATATAATAATTATCAATTTTTTTTAATTTATATACTCATTTCACTTAAAGATTATATGTGTTGTTAGATTTATATGTCTAAAAAAATAGAAGGATTAAGTATCGGTATTGACCTTGGAACTACCTATAGTTGTGTCGGGTTTTATAAAGATGGTAAAGTAGAAATTATACCTAATGATTTAGGTGATAAAACTACTCCTAGTTGGGTTGCTTTTAAAGATAATGAACGTATAATAGGTATGCCCGCTAAAAATCAATTTGCTTCCAATACAGTAAATACTATATATGATGCTAAAAGATTAATTGGTCGTAAATTTTCTGATATTGAAGTTCAAAAAGAAATTAAAAGATTGTCATATAAGGTTTCTGGGGATGATAATGATAGACCAGTTATTAATATAAATTATTGTGGTGAAGAAAAAAAAATACATCCTGAAGAAATATCTGCAAGTGTCTTAACTAAAATGAAAGAAGTCGCACAAACTTTTTTAGGTCAAGAAGTTAAAAATGCTGTCATTACTGTTCCTGCTTATTTTAATGATGCGCAAAGACAATCTACTAAAGATGCTGGTGCTATTGCCGGTCTTAATGTTCTACGTATTATTAATGAACCAACTGCTGCTGCAATTGCATATGGTCTCGATAAAATGAATGAACATGAAAAAAATATTCTTATTTTTGATTATGGTGGTGGCACTTTAGATATTTCTGTTTTAAGATTAGAAAATGGTTTATTTGAAGTAAAAAGTACATCAGGTGATACAAAACTTGGTGGTGAAGATTTAGATGAAAGACTTAAATTATATTGTATTTATGAATTTGGAAAAAAAAATAATTTAGAAAGAGAGGAAATTGAACAAGATATTCTCAATAATAAAAAATATGCTCCTCGTATTGCTCGTCTTAAAAAAGAATGTGAAAATGCAAAAAGAATGTTATCCAGTACAACTAATACTACTATTAATGTTGATTCATTCTATAATGGTGAAGATTTAACTGTTAATATTTCTCGTGCTAAATTTGAAGCTATTTGTGATGATGAATTTAAAAAATGTATGATTCCACTTGAAAAAGCATTAACAGACGCGGAGTTATCTAAAGAACAAATTAATGATATTGTTCTTATTGGTGGTTCTACTCGCATTCCTAAAATTAGAGATATGTTAAAAACCTATTTTAATAAAGAACTTCGTGTTGATATTAATCCTGATGAAGCTGTTGCTTATGGTGCGGCAGTTCAAGCTGCTGTATTAAGTGGTATTCGTGATGAATTAACAAATGAATTAGTTCTTGTTGATGTCACACCATTATCTCTAGGTATTGAAACTGCTGGTGGTGTTATGACTCCTCTTATTAAAAGAAATACTGCTATACCATGTGAAAAAGAAGAAGTATTTAGCACATATTCTGATAATCAACCTGGCGTTACTATTAAAGTATTTGAAGGAGAACGTGCATTAACTAAAGATAATAATCATTTAGGAACATTTGAATTACTTGGTATTCCTCCTATGCCACGTGGTATTCCTAAAATTAAAGTTAATTTCCGTGTTGACCAAAATGGTATTATGAATATTTCTGTAAAAGAAGAAACTAGTGGAAAAATGAGTAATCTTGTTATTGAAAATAAAAGTGGTAGATTATCTAATGAACAAAAAATTAAAATGTTGGAAGAAGCAGAAAAGTTTGCTGATAATGATAGAAAGATTAAGGAAAGATTCGAACTTAAAAATAAATTAGAAAATTATTTACACAATCTTCGTAATAATCTTAATAAACCTGATTTTGTTCAAAGTATTGGCGAAGATAATTCTAAACATCTTATGGAATTAACTATTGCCGGTCTTCAATGGTTTGATGATAATGAGAAGAATATGACAGGAGAACAAATTAAAGCAAAACAAGAGGAAATTGAATCTATTGTTATCCCTATTATTAAAGAGAAAATCCATAAAAATTCTTAAAAAAATATCTAAATTATTATTTAAAAATTTATTTTGTTATTTTAAAGTATAAAATGGATTCGCAAAATAAGGATACTACTAAAAGTATTGCAGTAAACGATAATAAAATAAATGATACTACTACTGAAACAAAAAAAGAAATTGTTCAAACTGAAAAAGAGCAACAAAAAATACTAAATTTTGCTAGTCGAACTAGATTATATGATGCTTAAATCAAAATATTTTATTTAAATGTTTTGATTGCGATTGATTATATATTATTTTTTAATTAAATAATATAAGACTATATGGAAATATTAACTAAAATAACAAATAATATTATCCCTCATAATAATTTCCTTAGTGATTTGGATAGAGCTGTCCTAAATAATGATGAAGATAAAATAAAATATTTGTTAAAACTTGGTAATACTATTTATAAACAAGATTTAACTTCGAATAAATCTCTCTGTTCTAATTCACTTAATAAATTTATTAAAAATCATAATGAATGTATTAATATGATATGCTTTAAATCTTCCTTATATTACTCTTTTATTTATAATAATTATCTTACTACTAATATTTTTAAGTTTCTTCTTAATATACATAATAATAATTATAAATTTAATAGTGATTATAATCAGCAAATTCTAAATCTTATTAATAAACTTAAATTATCCGGTTGTATTTGTAATCAAACATACTCTTTTAAAGAATATTATAATTATAACTTCTTAAATTTCCTTGATAATAAAATTATTCTCTTCGATTTAATGCCTCAAATTATTAAAGAATTCAATAAAATTGTTATTTCTAGTCAATTTGAAAAAATTAATCTTCTGAGTAAATCAAATGACAATATTATGGTATGTTTTCATACATATGATACTACTAAACTTGATACTCTTGTCTTAATGAAAAATATTATTAATTTATGGGATAATTATCTTGTTTCTTGTAACATTCTTTCTGTTCTCTATAATCAACAATTCTTCGAAATTATTAAATTAAAATATAACCAAAAAAATATCAAACAAATTCTAACTTCTATTTTCCATAAAGATTTAATTTCACTCGATTATCTTAATACTGGTCTAAATAAAACTATATTTGATTATCTAATTAACTCTTATAATAATTATGATTTTTTAAAGTTTATTTTTGATTTACAATATTCTAGTTTTAGTGATAATGTAAATATTCTAAATTATTATAAACCTATGGATATTATTACTGAGTTAATTAAAAATAAATTTTTCGAAAATATTCATTTTCTATTAGATAATCTTCCTAATAAATGCTTCTCATCTGATTATGAATTATTCTTTATTAATATAATTAATTTTGATATGTCTACTATCGAAAAATTTAAAATATTAAAAACTTTAATTGAAAAACAAAATATAGTTGTCACTTATAAAATTCTAGAAAATATTATTAATAGTAATGAGCTTACTCATGAAATTATTGAGAAATTTTTATTATATGATTTTAATCAACAGATTTTTAATAATATTCTCGATTATAATCTCATTAAATTAGCTATTGTTAAAAGAAAATATAGAGAATTAGATATATTCCTTTCACAATCTAAAAATAATAATTTAGCATATTTCCAAAAAATGATTGAACCTAATATTATTTTTGATTTTCTTGGTATTATACGGGATGAAAATGATGATGCTATGATTTTATTAGAAACTATGTGTAATTATGTTGATGATATTAATTTACGTAATCCACTTATGATAGCTGTTAAAAAAAATAAAGTTAAATTCACTAAATTCTTATTTGAACATAATTCTAATCCTTTTATCAAAAACTCAGAAGATTATAATTCTTTACATTTTAGTATCTTAGTCAATAATACTGATTTATTTAAAATTCTTATTAATGCTATCTTTGAAGGAAAACAAATTATTTACGAATTGTTTAATAATATGGATTTATTCGAATTTATTATTGAGTATTCTCGTAAAAAAATAGAATATATAAATATACTTCTTAATACTACTATTGATTTATCTTTGTTTTCTAATGGACGTTTCTTACATTATATTATTTTACATCCTAACTTATTACCTGAAGAAAAAAAATATATTGTTAATATTATGTTTCAAAATAAACAATTAGATAATTTATTCTATATTGATGATAAACCTATTATTTTAGATGCTATTGAAAATAATTTATATGGTGTTGTTCTTCTGTTTATGAATTATCTCATTTGCCGTGGAGAAATAGATATTGGTGGTATTGGTCATAATTATTTGTTCCATAAAATTCAAAAAGGTGATTTGGATATTCGCAGATTAAAATATTTTGATAAAGTCAATTATTATAAAATTGTTTCTAATTACCTAATCAATAATAAAGTATTTATTCCTAATAATATTGACCTTATTATTATGGAAGATAATAAAGAATTAGTTCTTGAACCTTCCGTTATTTTTAAATTAAAAGATATTGGCGTTAGTAATAAACTTTTTAAACTTATCACACAAGACCCTCGGGTTAAATATTTAGAAGTTTATTATGTCCTAATTCTAAATCTTATTACTACTCTTATTTCTTAATAAAAAATTGATAAATATAGATTTAATGTTATAATACTATTACTATATTATTATAAGATGAATTATAAAGACTATATCAAATTTCAACCAGTCGTCAATATTGGCATGATTGGTCATGTCAGTAATGGTAAATCTACTATTACTAAAGCCCTTACCGGTAAAACTACTCAACAACATTCTGATGAAAAAGTTCGTAATATTACTATTAAATTAGGTTACGCTAATGCTAAAATTTTTAAATGTAATACATGTGAAGCACCAAATTGTTATAAAAGCGCAAGTAGTGATACTTACATTATATTATGTGAATATTGTGAATCTGAAATGGAATTAGTAAATCATATTAGTTTTGTCGACTGTCCTGGTCACAATGCTTATATGGCAAATATGTTAAATGGTGCATGTGTTATGGATTATACTATTCTAGTTGAAAGTATCGCAAATGATATTATTCCTGCTCCTCAAACTGAAGAACATATTCTTGCTACTACTATTGCACAAATCCCTAATAAACTTATTTGTATGAATAAATTAGATTTAGAACAAAAAACTAAAGCTATTGATAAAATTAATAAATTTAAAGAAAAGATTAAAAATTCTATTGTCGAAAAAAGTCCTATTATTCCTATTAGTGCTAATTTTGGTATTAATATTGATGTATTGTGCCATTATCTCAGTAATCTACAACCAAAGAAAACAGAAATTCTTGATACTATGAAAATGATTATTATTCGCTCTTTTAATGTTAATAAACCTGGTGCAGATTTTAAACAATTAAAAGGTGGTGTTATTGGTGGAACTATTACTGAAGGTAAAGTTAAATTAGATGATGAAATTATTATTAAACCTGGATTTATTAATATTATCCCTAAAACATCTACTCAAAATAATGATTCTGAAAGTTCTAATACTATTGAAACTAGATTCACTTATCGTCCTCTAAAAGCTAAAATTATTAGTATTAATTCTGAAAATGTTGAACTTGAAGAAGCTATTAGTGGTGGATTAATTGGGATGCAGCTAGATATTGACCCAGGTCTTACTACTATGGATAAACTAGTTGGACAATTAGTTCTTAATCAACAAAATTATGATAATTATAAAGTGTATGAGGAAATTAAAATTAAATATAATCCAATCACTGAATTCCGTTCTCGTAATATTGAACTTAAAAAAAAATTACAATTAGTTATTAATATTAATGCAGTAAATTGTCTTGCTACTATTAAAAAAATTACGGATGATTATATTAAATTAGTTATTGATTCTAAACCTATCTGTGCTAAAATTGGTGATAGATTAACTCTCAGTATTCGTGGTTCTATTGTTGATAATCAAATTACAAATGCAAATGAACTTCACGTCATTGGGATTGGTGAAATTATTGATGGTTCAGAATCAACAATCGTTGAATAAAATTTTATTTATATAAAGAAATTATTGTCGAATAAATATTTTTTTAAATATAAATATATACACTATAATATATTTATAATATAATGAGTGCCCATACTGTTTCCTTAAAAGGTGTGCGTAATGAAAATGAAGATAAACATAGTGTTATTCTAAATTTAGATAAAAGAAATGCTAAGCATTCACCTGTTAATTTCTTTGGTGTTTATGATGGTCATGGCGGTAAATTTGTTTCTAAATTCCTCGAAAAAAATTTATCCAATTTTTTTGTTGACCACCGTGTCCAATATCCTCTATCTAAAAAATATGTAAATGCTGTTTTTGATTATCTTCAAAATACTCTACGTGATAAATATAACGAAAGAGCTTTACATTGTGGCTCTACCTGTGTTAATGCTATTCATTATAAAAAAAATGAAAATGACTATCTTTCCGTTTTCAATGCTGGTGATTCTAGATGTATTATGTGTCGTGATAATATGGCTATTAGTCTAACTAAAGACCATAAACCTCATTGGCCTGAAGAACGTAATAGAATAGAACAATTAGGTGGTCAAGTTAAATGGGATGGTGCTGATTGGCGTATTAAAGATTTATCTGTTTCACGTTCATTCGGTGACCTCGATTCTGAACCTTTCCTTACTGCTCGCCCTGATGTTTATAAATATAAATTAGAAGGTGGTGATAAATTTATTGTTCTCGCTTGTGATGGTCTCTTTGATGTTATGGAAAATCAAGATGTTGTCAATTTTATTTTAGGAGAAATGTATGACCCTACTACTAAACAAAAAAAAATTAATACTAATATTAATGTTGCTAAAAGACTCGCGGAACATGCTATTCAAAAAGGTTCCGGTGATAATGTTTCTATTGTTGTTTATTTTTTAGATAATCATGATGTCTTAACTAATAAAGATTCGAAAGATAAAAAAATAAAAGATATTAAACCTTAATATTATTAAAAATATGAATGTGTAGTTCCAGCCATTCCAGATACATATCTTATTTTATTTATAATTCTAAATATTATATTATCATTATCTTCTGATAATATTTCTTTAATTTTTTCTATATATTCTGGAAATTTATTTATATAATCTAAATATTTTTTCTTTTCTATTACTATTGTTTGTATAAATTCTTGCTCAATGATTTTATTATCTCCATTTATTTTTCCTTCTCGGAATTCTACACAAAAATGAGGTGTTATCATATTTGTATTTTCTTTAAATTTAAATATTATATCCACTAACATATATTTTGATAGACTATTTAATATTATTATATTTTGTAAATCTTGTTCTGTAGTATACTCCATTAGAAAGTAATAAATTCTATTTCCTCCTATTTTAATTTCGATGGAATATAAGTCTACCGGTATAAATGATAAAAATAATCCATAAATATCATGATTTGGTAATTTATTTTCTTTGTTTATAGTTATACTTACACTGTTAGTTTCATTGTTAATTTCTTTTGGAGAATCATCATTAAAATATATTCCAGTTGTTGAATCTTCATCTCCATAATACTCCTTACCAAAGTCTATTTTTTCATATTTTGATTTTTTTTTTTCATGTTTAGATATTATTTCCTCCATTATAATATTTATTTGATTATAATATCTTAATAATAACTAATTACTTTATTTTTCAATTTTATAAACAAAGCTTACAATATACTATCTATTCTATATAGTAAATATGAGAAATATACTAGGATACCAAATATACCAATAAATCCTAAATAATATATTAAAGCTAA
>JACCDI011318088.1_pt1 | contig 122446 bp, 131 predicted proteins | sample 7442791 | NCBI WGS metagenome assembly JACCDI01 (sample SAMN15323434, study PRJNA562643) | freshwater metagenome | isolation source: river surface water | place: USA:Blue River Watershed | collected 2017-08-15
CCTCCCGTAGGAGTCTGGGCCGTGTCGCAGTCCCAGTGTGGCTGGTCGTCCTCTCAGACCAGCTACTGATCGTCGCCTTGGTAGGCTTTTACCCCACCAACTAGCTAATCATATATCGGCCGCTCCAGGAGCATGAGGCCTTGCGGTCCCCCACTTTCATCCGTAGATCGTATGCGGTATTAGCTAATCTTTCGACTAGTTATCCCCCACTCTAGGGCACGTTCCGATATATTACTCACCCGTTCGCCACTCGCCGCCAGGTGCAAGCACCCGCGCTGCCGTTCGACTTGCATGTGTAAGGCATGCCGCCAGCGTTCAATCTGAGCCAGGATCAAACTCTTCAGTTTAATCTCTGTGGTTGGCATTTCTGCCATCGTCCTTGCGGACGTCGCTCACTCAAAATACTGACAGGATAAGCTCTTGCGAACTTACCTATATTTCTTTGTGAGCACTTGATTACTTTAGCTTTCGAAAGTACCGAAGTACCTTCGCTGCACGCCATCAAGCGCCCACACTTATCGGCTGTTAATTTTTAAAGAACCTGCTTTATTGCGTCAGACTTCCGTCTTTCGCTGCTGCCATCGAATCGTCTTGTTCGTCAGCAGCAAAGAAGCGAGATTATGAATCACATCCAACATCTCGTCAACAACTATTTTTGCCTGCTTTGCTTTCGCACCGCTCAGTAAGCCGCTTGGCTTGCCGTTTAGCAAAGAAGCGAGATTATGAATCGATCCCGGCTTCTGGTCAATCATCTTTCTGGCTTCGCTTTCGCTCAGTCTGACGAAGCGTCTTGTTCGTCATCAGCAAAGAGGCGAGATTATGATCCTGCTTTCGCCTTTCGTCAACCGCCGCAGAAATGTTTTTTAAGAACCTTCGTTTGTTCAGCGATCAACTCCGCACTGTAAGCCCGGGATTCGACGAGCCTTGTGTAGCTCTTTTGAAAACCAGCCATCGCAGCGGGAGGCGAACTATATCAAAGCCCCCGGAAATTTGGCAAGCGCTTTTCAATAAAAGCCTTCATCCCTTCTTTCTGATCTTCAGTGGCGAAGGTGCTGTGGAAGAGTCTTCTCTCATGTTGGACCCCATCAGCCAGCGAAGATTCGTACGCGCGGTTAACCGACTCCTTGATCATCATGACTGATGGCAGCGACATCGACGCAATCACGGTTGCGGCTTCCAGCGCCTCCGCGACCAGCCTGTCGGCTGCGACAACACGCGACACCAGCCCTGAACGCTCGGCTTCGTCGGCATCCATCATCCGTGCGGTCAGGCACATATCCATCGCCTTTGCTTTGGAAACTGCCCGCGGCAGGCGCTGGGTGCCGCCGGCGCCGGGGATGATGCCCAACTTGATTTCGGGCTGGCCAAACCTGGCCGTATCAGCCGCGATGATGAAGTCGCACATCATCGCCAGCTCGCAACCTCCGCCCAGCGCGAACCCCGCCACGGCCGCGATCACCGGCTTGCGCACCTGACGTATTCTTTCCCAGTTGCGAGTGATGTAGTCGTTTTTATAGACATCCATATAGCTGTAGTTCGCCATCGCGCCGATGTCGGCGCCGGCCGCGAAGGCCTTCTCACTACCAGTGATGACGATGCAGCCAATCTGTTCATCGGCATCAAATGCCAGCAACGCATCGCCCAGCTCATTCATCAGCTGGTCATTCAGCGCATTCAGCGCTTTCGGCCGGTTGAGGCGGATCAGCCCGACCTTGCCGTGCGTTTCTACCAGAATGTTCTCGTAATTCATGTAGCACTCCTTTGTGGGAATCTGGGAAAGAGGGACGGCGGAATTGTAGCCCGCGTCACTGTGTAACTTGATGCTCTGGCCTTGACACGGATGCCGCGGCCTCTATGGTGAATTTATTGGCGCCCCTCGCCGATACTTACCATCTCACCGCAATGCCTCCCGAACTCATGCACATCAGTCAGGCGCAGGAATCGCTGCGCCAACAAGCCGATTGGCTGAAGACCTGTCCCGAAGAATGCGTACCCGACGCGTATCACGGACTGATGCGCTGCGCCGAACAGCTGTTCCAGCTGGAGCAGACACTGATGGAAGCCTATGATTTTCCGTCCCGTCGGACGCATCTGGAGTTGCATGCGCGCGTCTTGCACGGGCTGCATTGTGTGCACGGCGCAGTGTTGAACGGGGAGTGCAGTCAGGGACGGCACACGGGCGGATCGCTACTTCTGGACTGGCTGGCGCTGCATCAGGATACGGTCGACGCCGTGCTCGCGGTCTGGATTGACTATTGCAAACAGGGCCCGCGAGATCCATCGGCGTCCGGTCAGCAGGGACAGATCAAGGCGCGGTAAGTGCCAGCGCCGGCGGCAGCAATACCCACATTTGTCCGGCTTGCTTCATTCTGCCGGCCTGCTCGCCGGCATCCGGCCCGAATCCCCAGAAGAAATCCGCCCGCACCGGATTGCGGATCGCTCCTCCGGTGTCCTGCGCCAGCATCAGCCGGCGCAGAGGTGCCGAGCTGTTCGGCTGAGTGGTCGACAGGAACACCGGCGCGCCAAGGGGAATGAACTGCGGATCGACCGCCATCGAGCGCTGCGCTGTTAGCGGCACACCGAGCGCGCCCTTCGGACCTTTGCCGGGATCCGTGATTTTCTCTTCCCTGAAGAATACATAACTGGGATTCGCATTCAGCAGCTCCTGCAGCCTCGCCGGATGCGCATCGACCCAGGCCTTGATGCCTTGCATCGATGCCTGCTCCAGCTTCAGCTCGCCACGATCGACCAAATAACGGCCAATGGAGCGGTACGGCTGCCCGTTCTGGTCAGCATAGGCGACCCGAACCACCTCCAGCGACTCCTCCAGCAGCACCCGGCCGGAGCCCTGCACCTGCAGGAAAAACGCATCGACGGGATTGTCGACCCACAGCAACTCAGATCCGGCCAGCAGGTTTTGCCGGTCCATGTCCGCGCGTGTGTGATACGGGACCACCTTATTACCGACCACTCGTCCCCGCAGACGCAGATGCTTCAGCTCCGGGTACAGGGACGCCAGATCAATCGTCAACAGGTCCGCCGGCGGCCGGTGCAAAGGCGTCTGGAACGCACCGCCACGCGTGCGGGCACCACGCAGCAAGGGCTCGTAATACCCCGTGACGATGCCGGTCGCATTACCGTCGAGGTTGCGCAGCTGGTGCGGAATAAAATTCGATTCGATGAACTGTCTGACTGCCACCGGATCCGTCGCGTTGACCCGTGACGCACCGGCACACAGCTCCTGCCAGTCCGGTTTTGCGCTCAGTGCTGAACACGACGCGAGCAACGCTGGCCAGGCCTCGCGGAAATCATCCTCAGCCCAGCCGGGAATCTCGGCAAAACTCGCGCGACGCAGGTAATCCGCTGGTTTTACCGCGGCCGCCACAGGCGGAACGACAGTGGAAGGCGGCGCAGGCTGAGCCGGAGACGGTGGCACGCGCGAGGGCGGTGTCACGCAGCCAGCCAGCAGACAAGCTGCCAGCAGCAGCGCACCGTTCAGGCAGGCACGCAGGCCAACCCGGCGCGGGTGGGCGGTTCGGAGGGGGTGATTGATACCGGACGCAGCGCTGGCGATGCGGATGGTCATCGACGGCCGGACGCTGTGTTTGGGCTACGGAGAGAACGAGACATCAGTTCGCCTAGTGCAGTGTGCGCGGGAGCGACAAGCCGAATTCCGGAATCGGCGCTTCGAAACGATGGCCATCTTCGGCCACGCAGAAATACTCGCCGCGCATCGAACCATGCGGTGTCGCCAGCGAAGTGCCACTGGTGTATTCGAATTGCTCACCGGGCTGCAGCAGAGGCTGGTGCCCCACGACGCCGAGGCCTTGCACCTCCTGTACCTGATTGTTGGCGTCCGTGATGACCCAGTGCCGCGAGATCAGTTGCGCAGGCATCGAGCCGGTATTTTTAATCGTAACGGCATACGCAAATACATAGTGCGAGCGATCCGGCTCGGACTGATCTTCAAGGTATTGCGTGTTGACCCTTACGGTCATTTCATAAACAGCCATTGTCGCTTGCGATCCCTGACATTTTGCCAAGCCCGGATTGCACACGAATTCAGCGGCCGCTGCAAGCAGGTCGTGCACGCCGACAGGTAAAATGCAGGCCCCGACCCGAGGAAAGCCCGCATGAGTACCTACCGCATCGCCCCCAGCATCCTGTCTGCCGACTTTGCCCGACTTGGCGAGGAAGTACGCGATGTCGTCGCCGCCGGCGCCGATATCATCCACTTCGACGTGATGGACAATCATTACGTACCCAACCTGACCATCGGCCCACTAGTCTGCGAGGCGATCCGTCCGCATGTGCAGGTACCGATTGACGTGCATCTGATGGTCAAGCCGGTCGACCGCATCATTCCGGACTTCGCGAAAGCCGGCGCCAACATCATCAGCTTCCATCCGGAAGCCAGCGAGCATATCGACCGCACGCTGCAGCTGATCCGCGATCAGGGCTGCAAAGCCGGTCTCGTGTTCAACCCGGCCACACCGCTGCATTATCTTGAGCATGTGATGGACAAGCTGGACCTGATCCTGATCATGTCGGTCAACCCCGGCTTTGGCGGGCAATCTTTCATCCCCGAAGCGCTGAAGAAGGTCGCGGCAGTGCGCAAGCTGATTGATGCCAGCGGCCATGACATCCTGCTCGAGGTGGATGGCGGGGTCAAAGTGGAGAACATTGCCGAGGTCGCGAAGGCCGGCGCCGACACCTTCGTCGCCGGCTCAGCCATCTTCGGCAAACCAGACTACAAGTCCGTGATCGACGCGATGCGTGCGCAGCTGGCAAGCGTATGAACGCGCCACAACCAACCTTGTTGTCCGGCATACGCGGTGTCATCGTCGATCTCGACGGCACGATGGTGCATACCGCGCCAGACTTCCAGGTAGCGATCAACCGTATGCGCGCCGAACTCGATCTTGAGCCACTTTCAGTAGAAACCATTATTGATTTCGTCGGCAAGGGCTCTGAACACCTGATGCGCAGCGTGCTGAACGTGAACTTCGCAGCGGACGAGGCCGAGCACCGGCATGCGCAGGCCCTGCAAAGCTATCAGCGACATTACGAAGCTATCAATGGCCAGTACAGCCGCGTGTATGACGGAGTGACTGAAGGATTGGCCGCGATGAAGGCCAGCGGCCTGCGCATGGCCTGCGTCACCAACAAGCCGGTTGCCTTCGCGCGCGTGCTGCTCGACAAGACCGGGCTGGCCACCTATTTCGAGGTGATCTACGGCGGTGATTCACTGGCGGCGAAGAAGCCCGATCCGCTGCCGATGCTGACCGTCTGCCGTGACTTCGGACTCGAACCGGCGCAAGTGGTTGCCATCGGCGATTCATCGAATGATGCTGAGGCAGCGCGGGCTGCGGGATGCCGGAGTTTGACCGTGCCCTATGGTTATAACCATGGCCAAACGGTACATTCGATAGCGACGGATGGTATAGTCAACACCTTATTTGAAGCGGCCAGACTGCTGGCTGACTGATGCAATTACCTTCACCCGATATGTTTCTCATCAACAAACCGAAGCTGATCCCGCAAGGTGCCTTTGAGGCCTGGCTGTGGCGACGCTGGCATGCGGGGATCTGAACGGATCCCCTTGGCGCCGGTCCTTCAGGGCTGGCCGGTTTACTGAATGCAGCGCCGCCACCGTCGTCGTAGCGGCCGGAGAGAAACATGACTGAACTCGAATTCAAATCCCTTGCCGCTGAAGGCTACAACCGCATTCCACTGATCGCGGAAGCGTTCGCAGATCTGGAAACGCCGCTCACGCTGTACCTGAAGCTCGCTCAACCGCACCAGCAGGGGAAAAACACCTTCCTGCTGGAATCCGTGGTCGGCGGCGAGCGCTTCGGACGCTACTCTTTCATCGGACTACCAGCGAGCACGCTGCTGCGCTCCCATGGCCAGCGCACCGATGTCGTGCGCAACGGGCAGGTGGTCGAGACTGCGCAAGAGAATCCGCTCGACTTCATCGCCGAATTCCAGCAACGCTACAAAGTCGCGGTGAGCCCCGGCATGCCGCGCTTCTGCGGTGGCCTGGCCGGCTATTTCGGTTATGACGCAGTGCGCTTCATCGAGCGACGGCTGGAACACAGCGCGCCGACAGATGATCTGCAACTGCCCGACATCCAGCTGCTGCTGACCGAAGAGCTGGCCGTGATCGACAACCTGTCCGGCAAGCTCTACCTGATCGTGTATGCCGACCCGACCCAGCCCGAGGCCTATACGCGCGCAAAGCAGCGCCTGAAAGATCTGCGCGCGATGCTGCAGCGGCCGGTTGATGTGCCGGTCACATCCGCGTCAGTGCGCACCGATGCGATCCGCGACTTCAAAAAAGAAGATTTCCTGAAAGCGGTGCTGAAGGCCAAGGACTACATCATGGCCGGTGACCTGATGCAGGTGCAGGTCGGCCAGCGCATCCGCAAGCCCTATGTCGATTCGCCGCTGTCGCTGTATCGCGCGCTGCGCTCGCTGAATCCTTCGCCTTACATGTACTTTTACAATTTTGGCGACATGCAGATTGTCGGCAGTTCGCCGGAAATCCTGGTGCGCAATGAAGCGCTGCGCGACGGCCAGCGCAAGGTCACGATACGACCGCTGGCTGGCACCCGGCCGCGCGGCGCCACGCCCGAGCTCGACACCCGACTCGCCGAGGAGCTGCTCGCTGATCCGAAGGAAATCGCCGAGCACGTGATGCTGATCGACCTCGCTCGTAACGACATCGGCCGCATCGCGGAAACCGGCAGCGTAAAAGTGACCGACAAGTTCGTGATCGAAAAGTATTCGCACGTGCAGCACATCGTGTCCAACGTTGAAGGTACGCTGAAAGCCGGCATGAGCAACCTCGACGTGCTGCGCGCGACCTTCCCGGCCGGCACGCTGTCCGGTGCGCCGAAAGTGCGCGCAATGGAACTGATCGACGAGCTCGAGCCGGTGAAGCGCGGCATCTACGGCGGCGCCTGCGGCTACCTGTCCTTCGGCGGTGAAATGGATCTCGCTATTGCGATCCGCACCGGCGTGATCAAGGACGGCATGCTGTACGCGCAGGCGGCGGCAGGTGTCGTGGCCGACTCGGTGCCGGAGATGGAATGGCTGGAGACAGAAAACAAAGCCCGCGCCGTATTAAGGGCAGCAGAGCAGGTGCAAGATGGACTGGATGGAGAAATCTGAAATGGACACTCTGGCACAAGCGGGATTTGTTTCGGTGAAGGCTAACCTGCACGCAGTGCAGGTTAAGCGCAGCGGCCGGAACCAAAATAAGGCGCGCGCTGTGCTTCGCGCTGCCGAACAAGTGCAAGACGGCCTGGACGGGGAGATCTGACATGCTGCTAATGATCGACAACTACGACTCGTTCACCTACAACCTCGTGCAGTACTTCGGCGAGCTGGGCGAGGATGTACGCACCTACCGCAATGACGAGATCACCCTCGACGCCATCGAGAAGCTGAACCCGACCCGCATCTGCATCTCGCCCGGCCCATGCACACCGCATGAAGCCGGAGTATCGGTGCCGGTACTGCAGCATTTCGCCGGCAAGAAACCGATCCTAGGTGTCTGCCTCGGCCACCAGAGCATCGGTGCCGCGTTCGGCGGTAAAGTGATTCGCGCGAAGGAAGTCATGCACGGCAAGACCTCACCGATCGAGCATACCGGCGTCGGCGTGTTTCAGGGCTTGCCTAGCCCGTACACCATCATCCGCTATCACTCGCTGGCGATCGAGCGCGAATCGCTGCCCGACTGCCTCGAAGTGACCGCCTGGACAGCCGATGGCGAGATCATGGGTGTGCGGCATAAAGAATTCCAGATCGAGGGTGTGCAATTCCATCCCGAATCCATCCTGTCCGAGCACGGCCATGCGCTGCTGCAGAATTTCCTGAAGACCTGACGGAGATGACCATGACGCTGACGCCGCAACAGGCGCTGCTGCGCTGTATTGAACACCGCGAAATCTTCCACGATGAAATGCTCGCGCTGTTCCGCCAGATCATGGGCGGCGAAATGTCGCCGGTAATGATCGCCGCGCTGACGATGGGCCTGCGGGTCAAGAAGGAAACCGTCGGTGAGATCGCGGCCGCCGCGCAGGTGATGCGCGAATTTGCGGCTAAGGTGGAGGTCGCGAATCCGGAGAATCTGGTTGATATCGTTGGCACCGGCGGCGATGGCGCGCATACGTTCAACATCTCCACTGCGTCGATGTTCGTCGCCGCAGCAGCCGGCGCACGTGTCGCGAAGCATGGCGGACGTAGCGTGTCGTCATCGTCAGGTAGCGCGGATGCGCTCGAGGCACTCGGTGTGAATATCAACCTGCAGCCGGCGCAAGTGGCGCAGTCCATCGAGGCAACTGGTGTGGGCTTCATGTTCGCGCCGAACCACCATCTCGCGATGAAGCATGCGGCGCCGGTACGCAAAGAGCTCGGCGTGCGTACCATCTTCAATATCCTCGGCCCGCTAACCAACCCGGCCGGCGCACCAAACATCATGATGGGCGTATTCCACCCCGACCTCGTCGGTATTCAGGCACGCGTACTGCAACGTCTGGGCGCCAAGCATGCACTGGTGGTGTGGGCGCGCGATAACATGGATGAAGTGTCACTGGGCGCGTCGACCATGGTCGGCGAGCTGGTCAATGGCGAAATCTGCGAATACGACATTCATCCGGAAGATTTCGGGTTGCAGATGACATCCAGCCGCCAATTGAAAGTAGCCGGCGCAGCCGAGTCGGTCGAAAAAATCCGCGAAGCGCTGAGTAACCAGCCGGGTCCGGCGCGTGACATCGTGATACTGAACGCGGGCACGGCCTTGTATGCCGCTGGTGTCGCTGCCGATATCGGTGACGGCGTGAAGCGCGCGCGTGAAGCGATCGCCTCCGGCGCAGCGCGCGCGAAGCTGGAACAGTTTGCGACATTCACTCAGTCATTCGCGACCCGCTAAAGAGAGACCGCATGTCCGACATTCTCGACAAGATCATTACCGTTAAACGGGAAGAGATTAGCGCCGCACGCAAGCAGCAGGATTATCTGAGCCTGCGCCGCGACGTGGAAAGCGACAAGCAAGCGCGAGCGCTGATTCGCGGGTTCGGCGCCAGCTTGCGCGCGAAGATCGCGGCCGGTCACGCCGGCGTGATCGCCGAAGTAAAAAAAGCCTCGCCGTCGAAAGGCGTGCTGCGCGAAGATTTCCGCCCGGCCGAGATCGCCGCCACCTATGCGAAACATGGCGCTGCCTGTCTGTCGGTACTGACCGATGAGCAGTTTTTTCAGGGTGCGCCGGCCTATCTGAAAGCAGCGCGCGCAGCCTGCGACATTCCGGTGCTGCGCAAGGATTTCATCGTCGATCCTTACCAGATCTATCAGGCGCGTTCCTGGGGAGCGGACTGCATTCTGCTAATCGTGGCAGCGCTGCCACCGGGCGCGCTGCGCGAACTGGAAGCCTGCGCGCTCGAACTCGGCATGGATGTGCTGGTCGAAGTGCATGACGAGAAAGAACTCGATACCGCGCTCACACTGGAGACACCGCTACTGGGCATCAACAACCGCAATCTTCGTACCTTCGAGACCACGCTCGACACCACGATAAGGCTGCTGCCGAACATCCCGCCGGAGAAACTGGTCATCACCGAATCAGCGATTCGCACGCGGGACGATGTGAAGCGCATGCGCGATCACCAGGTGCATGCCTTCCTCGTTGGCGAGGCCTTCATGCGCGCGGACGATCCGGGTGTCGAGCTCGCAAATCTGTTTTATTAATCTCTGCTCATCCGCAACGGATCAAGACGGCTGATCCAATCGCGCCCGAGCGGCAGCGGTTCGTCGCAGATCATCGCTGCCAGAAACTCAGCGCACAGCGGCGCGCAGGTAATTCCACGCGCGCCATGTCCGAGGCTTGCATACAGCCCGTCGGCCACCTTGCCGACCAGAGGTACACGATCCTGTGTGGTCGCGCGCCAGCCGACGCGACCACTCTGTAACTGCGAAGGGTCATCCGCAAAACCCGGTAGCAGGCGTTGCAGCCGGTCGAAATTCTGCATATCGTCACTGCGTCGTGGCGATGAGTCCTCATCGTCATGCTGAACGGTGGCGCCTACGGTGTGCACACCATCGACCGCTGGCGAAATATAGCCATCACGGCACACCACCATCGCCAGCGGATGATCATCACGCGCCGGCAGGCAAGACAACTGCCCTCGCGCACGACCCAGCTCAAAGCGCCGCGGTCCCAGCCCTTCGTCAAAGGCAGTCGTCATGACAACCAGCGGCGCGGCGATGACGGAACCATCCGCTAGCAACACGCACCATTCATTATCAACGTGCTCGACCCGCATGGCGGCTGCGTTACTGTGCACCCGAATCAACGTATCATCGAGCATCGCCGCCACCAATGCAGGCGGCGACACCCACCCGGCGTGCGGCAAATGAAACCCGCTATCCGCCGGTGTCGCGGCGCAAAGCTGAGCAGCGGTGTTGGTATCGACCTCTTTCAGCCAGCTATCATCAACCATCGCTGCCTGCTCAAGCATCTTGTGATGCTTGCGCGCGTCGCGCGCGATGCGCAGCACGCCGCACCAGTCATGCGGCACGGCGCCGCCGTGCTGCGCCATCCATCGCCGCAACCAGGTCACGCCGGCAGCCGTCAATTCAGTTATCGGGTTCAACGCACCGCCCGGCTCCGGACGAACAATGCCAACCGGATTGCCGGATCCGCCGCTCGCGGGCTGGGTACGTTCCAGCACGGTAACCGCGATGCCGCGTCGCGCCAGTTGGCGTGCCGCACTGGCACCGGCAATACCGGCGCCGATCACGATCGCTGACGATGGCAGTGATCGTGCATCCCGGGCGTCCGATGCCGCCAGCTGCGACAGCACCTGCGGCAAGCCCATGGATGGATCATGGTTCAACGCGAGGTCATCAAGAAAGAATACGTCAAAGCGGCCGGCGATATCCGGTAAAGCATCGTTCACATCGCCAAAGACCAGGGTCAGCGTGAGTTGCGGGTCGAGCTCCAGCGCATGGAAACCCGGAATCAGCGGCGGCCATTGCGCGACCAGCCGTTCAGCCAGTTCGCGCAGGGTGGCAGCACTCGCCACCGGCGCCGTAGTGATGCTGTGCGCCAGTGCTGCGCGCAGGTCCTGCTGCGTGAAAGGATGCTTTTCTACTGCCACATAATGCAGCCGCGCCGGTCCGCCGCTGGCACGCAAACTGGCCCAGGTAGCGAGGAAATTCACGCCCCGTCCGAAGCCGGTGTCGAGCAGGCGCACGCACCCGGGTTGCGTCCAGCGCTCGCCCAGTTCGCAGCCATCAATGAACATGGCGCTCACCTTTGCCCAGGCGTCGCTGCGGCCGGCGTCACCATGACCACCGCCGGACGCATGGATGGCGTCGTCGCTGTGCTGCCAGTGCGCGGGCTGGATGGAATAGGATGACATCGGTGGAATCAGGGGCGAGCCCCGCGGAAGAAACCCGTCAGCACCCACGGCGACGGCCGGCACGATGATACCGCGCCGGCGCATCGCGGCCGACTCTGGCAAACTGCTGGCCACCGCCAATGTTCGCGAACCACCATGAAAACAATCGCCGCCCTCGTGATGCTGCTCGCCGCGCTGCCCGCCTTGGGTACTGAGATCTGGATACCTTACGCGCAAGACGAGCAGGCGACGATGTACTTCGACCGCCTGCGCGCGCGCAAGATGGGCGACACCTCGTTCGTCTGGGACTTGCATGACCTGAAGACCGAGGCAACCGATGCGAAAGGCCAGCGCTATCGTTCCGTGATGTATGCCACCGAATATCAATGCCGTGCCCGCAAGCATCGGATTCTTGGCATCCAGCGCTACACCGATGCGATGGCCAAGGGGACAGTGATCGAGGAAACCATGACGGGGGAATGGACAGCGACGCTGCCGGAGTCACTTGGCGGGCAGCTGTTCAACCATATCTGTGAATGAGGCGGCGGCGCGCGGTGCCAGCCAGCGATTGAATTCCGCCACATCCTGCTCATTCAGTCCCGCACGCAATTTCAGGCCGATCAGATCGCGCAGATAGTCATATCGCGCCTTCGCCTGATCGACGCGCGAACGCAGCCAGCGGCGCCGCGCATCGAGCACCTGAATCACGGTGACCACGCCCAGTTCATAGCCGCGCTGCTGCGCCCTGACCGTCTCCGCGAGCGCATTGACCTCAGCATCGGTCGAATCGATCCGCGCGCGGTTTGCCTGTGCATTGGCGAACAACAGCCGGGTGTCGCGTTCGACCTCGCGGCGCGAAGCCTCCAGCTGCTCATTTGCGATCGCCAGCTGCGCCTGCGCCGATGCGGTCAATGCGCTGACCCGCCCACCTTCAAAGAGGGGAATCCTGAGTTCAACTGACACGCTGTCGACCGTGAAATCACGGCGCGGTGAATTATCAATATCCTGATTGGACTGGTTGCGCTGAAGGGCCAGCGTTAGCTGTGGCAGATGCTCGGCGCGCGCTGCATCCGCGACTAACCGCCCGGTATCGACCGCCGCCTGACGTGATGCAATCAGCGCATTCGCCGTCAGCACCGTGTCTACCCAGGCGGCTTCGCTGCCGGGCACGTCGGGAAAGTCTTGCCGCTCCAGCGTTGCCAGCGCGCCGGGATCGCGGCCGGTCAGTTCGCGTAAACGCACCCGCGCCGCATCGGCCTTGTTGCGCGCGTCGATCTGCCGCGTAGCCAGCTGCCGGGTCCAGGCAATCGCCTCCGTCAGATCAGTGACCTTCGCCATCTCTCGCTCGCGCATTGCACGTAGCCGCTGCACCTGCCGCTCGGCGGCCTCCTGCTCGGACTGCAGTTGGCTCAGCTCGTCGTGTGACTGCAATGCGTTGAGGTAGTGATCGACCAGTTGTCCGAATAACTCCGCGCGAAACTGCTCAGCTTCCCGGTCAGCCTGCGTCACTGCGATCTGCGCACCGCGTAGGCGGTATCTCGACGGCAAATCGACCAGAGCCTGTCGCGCGGACCAGATCGTACGGTTGCCATCGAAACGCAAGTCGGTCAGCACATCGCGATAATCATTTTTAGACACCGAGGTTTGCACGCTCAGCTGCGGATACAAACGGCTACGCGCAACATCGGCATCAGCCTGTGCACGCTCGACCATGCGCTGGCGCGCGCGCAACATGGGATTGCCGGCTAGCGCCTCCCGATACAGGCTTAGGAAATCTTCCGCGAACGCGGTCGGTAACACCGCGGCAAGGCCGACCCATGCGATGACCCGCCGAAGATGACGGACGGTGCGCATCTCAATCCTCTTTCAGCGATCGTCCGACCATCTCGGCCAGCGGTGCGGTCAGATACTTCCAGAACGTCCGCTCACCTGTCTTGACCAGCACATCGGCCGGCATGCCGGCCACCAACTGCAGCTTCATGCTGGCCAGCTGCTGTATGCCTACCGGCGTGATCTCGACGCGGCCCAGATAATACGGCTGCTTCGTGCCACCAGCATCCTCGACCATGCGATCAGCCGACAGCGTCGCCAGCCGGCCCTCGATCTTCGGCATGTCGCGCTGCTTGAATGCGGTGAACCTGACCTCGGCGATCTGGCCCACCTGCACCTGATCGACATCCTGCGGCGACAGTTTCGCTTCGACGATCAGTCGCTCATTGCCCGGCACGATGTCGAGAATATGCGCGCCCGGCTTCAGCACCTCGCCCGGCGCATGCGCGGACAGCGCATGAACAATGCCATTCTGCGGCGCGATCACCACGGTGCGTCTGACAGTGTCTTCCAGCGCACGCTTTTTTTCCTGCAACGCGAACAGCTCAGTCTGGACTTCGGCCAACTCCCGGGCGATCTCGCGCCCGAAGGTCTGCTGCGCCTGAATGATCTTGACTTCAGTCGCACTGATCTCGACCTCGGTGGCGGCGATATCGGTGGTCAGCGAACTGCGCTGGCCGTCATTCATCGCAAGATTGCGCTCCATCTCACGCACTTTCTGGCGCTCCGCATAACCCTCGCTGGCGAGCGCCTCAAAGTCGGCGCGTTCCTTCTCAAAGGATTTCACCAGCTGCTCGCGCATACCGCGCTGCTCCCTCAAACCCTGCGCCTTCTCACGCAGCTGCGCGATCTGACGCTCGTACAAGGTCACCTCGCTCTGCAGCGCACGACGGCGGACCCGGAAGGTTTCCACCTGCACCCGCATCGCGTCGGCTGCGCGCGCATCGGCTGCGACCGACAGCAACGCAGCGGGGAAAACGACCCGATCAAGACCATCGCGCTGCGCAACCAGCCGCGCCTCGCGCGCGACCGCAACCATCCACTGTCCGTTGACCTGCTCGAGTTGCGCGCGCACCTGCAGATCCTGCAAGCTCAGCAATACATCGCCCTTCGCCACACGCTGCCCTTCCCGTGCATGCACTTGCTGCACGATGCCGCCCTCCAGATGATCGACGGCCATCCGGTAGTTTTCGAGCACCACAACCCCCGGGCCGATCGCGGCGCTGTCGAGCGGCGCAAACACCGACCATAGACCCAGACCGATGAACAAGGCGAGCACTACTGCCATGCCTGTGCGTCGCAGGTAGCGCTCGCGCTGCTCGATGGCCGGGTCGAGCAGCGCGCGGCTGGCCGGAGAATCCTCGCCACGAAAGTGGATGTGTTTTTCCGGCGAGTTCATGCGACCACCGCCTCGCGCGCAGCAGGTATCGGATGACGATCTGCCTGCCGCCTTTGCTTTAAGGCGTTCGCCACCTCGTCCGGTTTGCCGTGCATCGCTGCTCTGCCCTCAATCAGCAGCAAGACCGCATCCATCTGACTGAGCACGCTGCCGTGATGGGTGACGAGGATCACCGTGCTGCCGGTCGTGCGCAGCTCCTTTAGCGCCGCCTGCAGCGCTGCGTTACCGGCTTCATCCAGATTCGAGTTGGGTTCATCGAGGATCACCACCGCCGGATCGCCATACAACGCGCGCGCCAGCGCGACGCGCTGCCGCTGACCTGCGGACAAACTGAAATGACCCTGCAGACGTGTCTCATAGCCTTCGGGCAGCGCGACGATCATCTCGTGCACCCCCGCTCGTCGCGCAGCCTTCACCACGGCATCGGCATCGATGTCGCCAAAGCGGGCGATGTTCTCAGCGATCGTGCCGTCGAGCAGCTCCACGTCTTGCGGCAGATAGCCGATCGCTTGGCCTAGCCTATCGCGCGCGTACTGCGCCAGCTCAGCGCCGTCGAGTCGCAAGCTGCCAGCAGCCGGCTTGTACAAGGTCAGCAGCGAGCGCAGCAGCGTCGACTTGCCGGCAGCGCTGGGACCGATGATGCCGATTTGCGATCCGGCGGGAATATGCAGGCTCAGCTCGCGCAGCACAGGAAGACGCGCGCCGGGCGGGATCACGCTCAGCTTCTCCAGTCGGTATTCACCGCGAATGTCGGGTAGTCGCATCAGCTCCGCCGGCGCCGGATGCGCGCTCAATAACTCCGACAGCCGGGCATAGGCAGTGCGCGCTGCCACCAGCGTGCGCCATGAGCCGATCAGTTGATCAATCGGTGCCAGCGCACGACCGAGCAGGATGGAGCCGGCGATCACCATGCCGGGGGAAATTTCGCGGCGTATCGCCAGATACGCACCGAGGCCGAGGATCAGTGACTGCGAGGTTAGCCGGTAGGTTTTTGACAGCGCAGCAATCAGCCCGGCGCGCGTGCTCGCCTGATGCTGTGCGTCCAGCGCCTTGCCGCGCTCGCTCAGCCAGCGCTCGCGCAGGCGAGGCAGCATGCCCATCGCGGCGATCGCTTCCGCATTGCGCAGATGCGATGTGGTTTGCGTATTGGCGGCGATACCGGCGCGATTCGCTTCCTTCAGCAGGTCATTGGTAGACAGCTCCGTCCACGCGGTCAGCGCGGCCAGCACCGCCATCGAAAAAATGGCGGCAACGCCCATCCAAGGATGGAATACGAACATCAGCGCGACATAGACCGGCATCCAGGGCGCATCGAGTAAGGCGTACAGGCCGGGGCCGGTGATGAACTGTCGCACCCGGTCCATGTCGTCGAGCGGCTGCGCGCTGGCGACGCGACCACCTGTGGCCAGCGTGCGTGTAAAAATCGCATCATGCACGGCCGGCCCGAGCATCGCGTCGAAACGCGCGCTGGCGACAATCATCACCTGCGAGCGCAGCCATTCAATACCGCCGAAAACGATGAACAGAAAGACCGTGATCAGCGTCAGCATCAGCAGCGTCGGCACACTGCCGGTCGATAGTACCCGGTCGTAGATCTGCAGCATGTAGAGCGATGGCACCAGCATCAGCAGATTCAGAAACAGACTGAAAATCGCCGCCGACATGATCGCGGCGCGGCTGGCCGCAATCACGGCGCGTAGCTCGGTAGCGTCACTGAGGCTGGCAAAGCGGCTGAAACCTGAGGCAGGAAAATTAGTCATCGACAATGTGAGCCAAGACTGCGAACGCGGCGGATGCCGCTACTGCGATTGCGCTGAACAAGGAGTGAGAGCCTGTCCGGGCAGGTCGATGGCAGTGAGGTACAAAGCTGCCAGCGGCCTACCGGGACAGGCGCTTATTGCAAGCTGGCGTCCGGGCCGGGCGTGATACCCGACTGCGTGGCGGCTTGCTGCTGGCCGACAGCGCTCAGCACCTGTTGCAGCTGCCGCGCGAGCTGGGTAAGGTCGCCCAGTCCCATCGCGATACGGCATTCGAGGCGACCGTCAACCGATGTTGCCGCCGGCGTGCCGGCACGCAGCGCACGCGTCACTTGCTCAATAGCCTGTTGCTCAACGAAACCGAAATCGATGAACACCATGCCCGATGCCGCATGTACCGCGCTGACATTGGAGACGATCGCGCGATCCGAGTGATCCGATGCACGCAGTCGCAAGGCGACCTGCAGCGCTGAATTCTCGGCGCTGGTTCCGTTAGCAATCGGCTGGCGTTCGGCAGACAGGTTATGGGACATCGATGTTCTCCTCAGGTGGTAGATCATGGGGTCATGGGCCCATGCGTGGGTGCTTGCAAGAATGTTAACCATCGCGCCGAGGCCGGAGCAAGTCGCCGCTTGCCGGGAAACAACGACGCCTGTCGGACGCCTGCAACATCAGGGCTGCATGACGCCTCGCTGCAAGTACATGCTTCGCAATCAAGGCTGGTTAATCGGCGGCTCATCCGGATTCATCGACGACCGGCGATCCGGCTGCATGGTGCAACCGGCACGCACCGCTGGTCTGCGGACGGACGACGCCCGAAAAAAACGGAGGCCCGAAAGCCTCCGTTTTTTGCTTCGATGGCCGCAACAGCGATTCAGCCCGGATGAATATCCACCGGCGCGTTGGCCGAACCGATCACGCCGAACAGGCTGGCCGGCAGTGGCACGGGCAGATCGCGCTCACCAACCGCGAGCAGGCCACCCATGTCGTCGTCGCTCTGTCCGAGCACATGCCCCATCTCATGCACCAGTACCGAGAACAGGTCGATCTTGTCCGGCGCGACATGACCCATGCCGAGCGACCAGCCATGACCAGCCGCATCATCATCAATGGTGATGTGCCCATCCTGTTCGATGCCGAGGATCCACTGATCATCCTCCTCACCAAGGTCAGCGATCTCGACGGAACCACCCTTCAGCGCCGACACATCAAAGCCCTGTCCGCTCCAGTACTGCAGCGCTGCCTGGTACAGCATTTTCGTTTGCGCTGCGTTGATCGCATGCGCGCCGTCACCGGCATCGCCATCAAGCATCAGCTTGCTGACCAACTTAGGAGCGAGACTGATGCCACCTTCATCCGTCTCCGCGTAGCTGCCATCGACCCAGGTGACGAAGTCATAGTCAACCGTCGGCCACTGCGCAGGCTGGGTACCCACCGAATTTCCGATCACGGTTGATGTTTCATATTTCACGGACAGCACATACATCGTGCCCTCCGCATCAGGCATGAAGCTGACGGTCACATCACCACTCGTACTGATCGAGATATTGCTGCCAGTCAGTTTCACGCTCTGCAGCGTATCGAAGGAATTCACAATGCCATCCGGGCTACCGTCAATACCGCTGTCTATTACCTTGAACAACTGAATATTGCTGGTATTGAGCGGCTTGAACGCATTGAGTAAGGTGCTGTTCGAGCTGGTGACGGTCTGGTCGATCAGCACAGTAATCTTGTCGATGCTGCCGTTCAGCGTGTCATCCTGAATGTCGCCGGACGCGCCGGTGAAATAGAAGAACACGCCCGGGTTGGTCTGATTAACCTTGCCCCCCTTGACGCCGTACTGGATGGTGCCACCCTGTCCCGCGTAGTACTCTTCAAAAGTCATCGCAGTACCGCTGATGTACTGGAACGCGGTGGTACCGGTCGGCGCAAGCAGCGCACTCGGCGTACTGGCCGTGTACGAACTGGTATCCGACTCGGACACCGTCGAATCACCTGAGGTCCCCTGCGCCGTTCCGGTATTCGTATAGTTTCCGGCGATCGCGGTACCCGCTTTCTCAAAAATCCAGCTTTCGTCGACATCCAGCTTGCCATCGTTGTCGGTGTCGCCCGACACATAGCCCGTCTCGCCGTCCAGCGTAAAATCATCCGCCGTATTTCCGACCGAACCGTTGTCGTCGGTGACAGTGATATCCGACAGCGCCGTATTACCGGTATTGGTCACGGTATAGCGCCACAGGATGTCATCGCCGGCCTGAATGCCAGTCAGGTTATCGCCATCGATCGAACCAAATACCGTCACCTTGTCGATGGAGATTGCCGGATGAATCACCAGCGGAACGACCGCTGAAACACTGACTGAGTCAGTCTGATCGCTGCCGGCGGTCGCCGTATTATCCAGATCATCATCGCCGCCGCCACGCGCATCAAGCTCCTCCTGCGTGATCACATGCGTATAAGTAAACGTCCAGGTCTCATCGGGGGACAGCTCCGTGTCGTCCGTGTTCAGCTGCACGCTGGTGGCGCCCTCCAGCGCGTCTGTCACCCACACATTCGTCAAGGTCATGTTCCCGGTGTTCTTCACCACGACCGTGTACTGGACTTCGTCACCCTTCGCATCCAGCAGACCATCCTCCTCAATGGATTCAGCCATTTTTTCGATGCTCATCGCGGGCGTGATCACCAGCGGCACCTCGGCTGAAGCAGTGACCGTATCGGTCTGATGACTATCGGCGGTCGCGGTATTGTCGATATCGTCATCGCCACCGCCGCGGTTATCGATATCCGCCTGTGTTAGCAGATAGCAGGCCCCAGAGGTCTGACTCTCGCCCGGTGCCAGCGTCAGGCCAGAAACGCTCAGCCCTGTCAGCGGATCGACGATACTCACGTCAGTCAACGTCACATTGCCGGTGTTCGTTACCTTGATATCGTAGTTCAGCACATCACCTGCCTGATCAGCCAGTTCGTTGCCATTACCATCGGAGACGTTGATGAATATCTTTTCGATCGTCAGCGACGGGTCTTGTTCTACCAGCACCGACGCATCATCCGTGTCTTCTGACGACTCGTTCGAGTCAGCCGTGGCGATATTGTCGATGTCGCCGTCACCACCGCCGTTGCTATCAATTTCCTCCTGCGTCAGCGTGTGCGCTGCGGTGTACAGCCACGTCTCACCGACCTCCAGCAGATTGTCGTTGTCGCCGACCACATCCTGACCGCGGTCGATCGAGTCCGCATCAGCGTTCGGGTCGGATACGGTCACTCCGGTCAGTGTCTGGTTGCCCGTGTTCTGCACCGTGATCGTGTACGTCAGCTTCTCGCCAGCCTCGTCGGCCGTTTGTCCCTCATCGGCCTCCTTGTCGATTTTCAGCGATGGGCTCTGGACCACCGGCACCTCGGCTGAAGCAGTGACCGGATCAGTCTCGTTGCTGTCAGCGCTTGCGGTGTTGTCGATGTCACCATCGCCGCCACCCCAATCGTCAATATCATCCTGCGTGAGCGTGTAGCTGGTGTTGTAGGTTCTGCTCTCGCCTGCTGCCAGCGTCACACCACTGATGTCTTGCCCTGTCAGCGGATCTGTGACGACCACCCCCGTCAGCGCGACGTTCCCGGTATTCGTCACTGTCAGCGTGTAATTCAGCACATCACCCGCAAAGTCGGCCACGTCGTTGCCGTTACCGCCGGTGACGTTCACAAACACCTTGTCAATCGTCATCTCCGGCGCAGCCTGAGTCACCACAAACCACTCCTCAAAACCGCCCTCGCTCGTATTACCAGAACCGTCCTGCTGGCCAAACTCGGTATAAACATAGATGAATGTACTGGCCGGAAGCCCGGTAAAGCCAGCATTGCCGTTCACGCCGATGACAGGAATGTAGACCGCATAATCGCCGGTACCACTGCCCGTATTCCAGTCCGTCAGGCCAACGCTGGTGTCTCCGCCGCCGTCGAGTTCGTACAGCAGCGTTGCCGAACCCGTCGGGAACAGCAGCGTCGATGTGTCCATATTAGTCAGGTCGGAAACGCCTGAGCCGAAGATCTTGAAGTTTTGCAACGTGATCAATGGCGAGTCGCCATTATTGTTTTCATTCAGATCCAGATTGAACACGTAGTACTGCGTACCATCGATCGTCACTTTCGGAACCTGCGCAAGCGTGATCGAGTGCGTGAAGCTGAGTGAGGTGTTTTCATCGAACTGCAGCGGACGACCGTCGGTGTTGTAGCCGGCCTCATCACCATCGGCCTGCACACGCAGGAAGGAACTGATCACGCCGGTACCGGTGGAGCCGGCCGTCGTGTAGGTCTGGATGAACGCGTCGTTGAAAGTACCCGGATCGGCGGGTGGCGTTGCCTTGTCGGTAAAAGTGTTCGTGGCAAGCCAGCCATTAACTGTCGTTGCCGACAGCAGGAAACGGGCATCCAGCGAATCATCCGGATTCACATACCACGAGGTCACGATGATGCCGTTCTGCAGTCCGTCGAGGTCGCCCGTTCCACCGTCGGTAATGCTCCACGAATCATGTCCGTCACCGCCCAGAATGACCACCTCGTCATCGGCCGTCCCGTAGAGACCGTCAGCGCCGGCTCCGCTCACATGCTGCACGCTGAAGCTCACGGTACTTCCCGCATCAACTCCGCTGGCAGTGATGATGGCGGTCGCGCCGGGTGCGTAATCGCTGAGGTCGGTGGTAACGCTGGAATAAGTGGTCATCGTGATCTCCGTTAGGCCTTGCAGTGTTGATCGGTGATCCGGAGCAGGATGCCCGCTGAGCAAGCGCAGCCCCGGTGTCGGGCAAAGATTAAGGAGACCGGACGTGGGTCACATCCTTCATTTGAAGGATGCTGCTGTACTAGTATTCAGGGAAAAGATCGGCGGCAATACGACACTTGAAGCCAATCACTGATTGCGGCAGTGAACGAAGACGGCTCACCCGTCGCCGCTGCGGCAACGCGCAGACGGTCAGCGCGATGAAATATCTTTCTGAAGCAGCATCAGCGGCGCCAGTCTGCGAACCAGATCGGACTGCCGCTGCGCTCCGGTTTTCTTCAGCACCGCCGACAATTGAGAACGCACTGTTGTCACACTCAGCTGCAATACCGAGGCCACGCTACCCGGCGACTGTCCGTCGAGGATCAGCATCGCCAGCCTTGCCTCGGCCGGCGTCAGCCCGTACACATGCTGCAATAGTTGCTGCGCCGGTCCATTCGCCGTGGCTAGCCCCTGTACAAGCACCAGCGCCACCGCTTGTTTCAACCGGGTTCGGTGCAGGCGCAGTGGCAGCACCAGCAGGTGCGCACCTGTCGCAGGCTCACCCAGCGGCAGCGGCAGCACCCCGCCGACCGCTGGCTCCGCACAGGCATCTCTGAGCCGCTGCGCAAATTGCGATGCCGGCACGCCGGGTAAGGAGATCACGATCTTGCCGGACGACGTTTTACCCGACAGATTGAACAGGCCGCGTGCGGACGAGTTCGCGACCAGCGCGCGTTGCGACGAGTCCACCAGCAGCATCGGCATGCGCAGGCTGTCCAGCATCGCCGACAAGCGTCCTATTTGCTGAGCAGATTGCCATTGCCGCGCAATAGGATCTAGCGCGGGTAACAGCGCGCGGCAGGCATTGCGCGCGCGCACGATCTGATCCGATGTCCAGTCGCTGTCGCCACGATGCAGGGATAACAATGCTTCCGCCTGCGACAAGGCAATCCGGGCGCACAGTGCCACTTCGCTGCAGGGCGGCGAGGTGGTGGACGCGGCTGTTCTGGTGACGGGGGCTTGAACGACCAGCTGCCACTTTCCCGCCTCGAATTTTCCGATCAGGTTGCGCAGTGCCGGCTCCGGCAGCGACTCTTCACCAGACTTCAGTTCCCAGCCGCCCGCCGCTCTGGCAGCGTCACTGCGGCAACCCCAGGCACCGCGCCGATCCCACAGGCGCAAGGACACGCGCTCACAGTCGAGCAGTTCGCCGATCTGCTGCAGACCCTGCGCGAAACGCTGCGGCCTCGAGATACCCTCGTAAAAACTCGCCAGTAATTTCGGATCGACGCTGGTCATCGGTGACATCCTGACTCCGGGATTTGGCATGAACTGCGGCAGGCCGGTGAACTGGCTGCACGTGACACAGGCGCGTAAGCATATCAATACGACAACGGTTCAGGCGCCAAATCGCGGTCTTGCCACGCATGCTGGTGCATCGATAATGCAGACCACACTGATGCCAGACATCAGGAAAGTTGACACTCGGGGCGGCCAACGTTAAAGATTGTGAATACGAAAGTCGTCGAACAAGTCGATCGACTATCAAATTTCTTGCCGACTCTCCATGCGCATCGCCATTCTCGACAATGACCCGCAACAGCGCGCGCTGATTAGCGACACGCTGGGCGGCGCGCATCATGACTGCGCTGCGTATTCGCGTGTCGAGCCGCTGCTCGCCGCGCTACGCGAGGGCGGCATTGATTTGCTGGTCTGGCACTGGCAACCGGCATCCGAAGGCTGGCGTCAGCTACGCGAGCTGCGTCAGGGCCGGCCCGGCTTGCCGGTGCTGCTGGTCACGGGACGAGGGCCGCAGCCTGAGCTGGCCAACGCGCTGGACCACGGAAAGAGCGATTACCTGGTGCGGCCCCTGCGCCGCGGCGAACTGCTGATGCGGATAAGGCTGCTGGCGGCGCGCGCGCATCCTGAACCGCTGAACGGACCGACTCTGGACTTCGGCCCCTATGCCTTTGATGTGCGCGGCGCCCGGTTACTGGTCAGCGGGCAGCCGGTGACTCTGACGCAGAAGGAATTCGATCTGGCGCTGCTGCTCTTCCGGAATCTGGACCGTCCGCTATCCCGGGCGACGATTCATGAAGCGGTATGGCCGAAAGAGGCCGAATTCAGCTCGCGCACCATGGATACCCACGTATCACGGGTACGCAGCAAACTGCGGCTCAAGCCTGAAAACGGGTATCGGCTGGCGCCGGTTTACAGTTACGGCTACCAGCTGGAACAATTGGGCTGAATTGGCCAGTCAGCGCCCGGTCCGCGGTTATAATGGCTGCCGTCAACACCCGGGGTTTTCCACGCATGCAACTGCTCGCCGTCGGGCTCAACCACACCACGGCTCCGGTCTCGCTCCGCGAGAAAGTAGCCTTCCCCGCTGACCAGCTTGGTCAGGCGGTGGCATCGGCCTGCGCGTGGTTCGGCAATGCGAACCAGCGTGCGCATGAAGCCGCCATCCTGTCGACCTGCAACCGTACGGAAATCTATGGCGCCAGCGCCAATGATGTCGATATCGACGCGGTCATCGACCAGACCGCGCATTTCGTTGCCGATTTCCACAAGCTGTCCTACGCCGACCTTCGCCCTTACCTGTACGCGCTGCCGCAAGACGGCGCGGTGCGGCATGCATTCCGCGTCGCTTCCGGTCTCGATTCCATGGTGCTCGGCGAGCCGCAGATCCTCGGTCAGATGAAAGATGCGGTGCGGCAAGCTGAAGAAGCCGGTGGCCTCGGTACGTATCTGCACCAGATGTTTCAGCGTACCTTCGCGGTCGCGAAAGAAGTCCGCTCGACCACCGAGATCGGCGCGCACAGCGTGTCGATGGCCGCCGCCGCGGTGCGACTGTCTGAACGCATCTTTGACGACCTCTCCGATCAGCATGTGCTGTTCATCGGCGCCGGCGAGATGATCGATCTGTGCATTACGCACTTCGCCGCCCAGCATCCGAAAAGCATCACTGTCGCGAACCGCACGATGGAACGCGCTGAAGCGCTCGCGCATCGATTCGGCGGCCGCGCGATGCGGCTCGGCGAACTGCCGGAACAGCTCGCTCACTTCGATGTCGTGGTGTCCTGCACCGCATCGTCGCTGCCGATCATTGGTCTAGGCATGGTCGAGCGCGCGATCAAGGCGCGCCGCCGCAAGCCGGTGTTCATGGTTGATCTCGCCGTACCACGCGATATCGAGTCCGAGGTCGGTCGCCTGAATGATGTGTTCCTGTACACCGTCGACGATCTGGGCGCGGCGGTGCAAATCGGTGTCGAAAATCGCCAGTCGGCGGTCGCGCAGGCCGAAGCGATCATCGAAACGCGCGTGCAGGCCTTCATGCACTGGATCGACAGCCGCGCCGTGGTGCCACTGATCCAGGACTTGCAGGAGAGCAGCGAGCACATGCGTCGCGCCGAACTCGATCGTGCGCGCAAGCTGCTGGCCAAAGGCGAAGATATCGATGCGGTGCTCGAAGCCTTGTCGAAAGGTTTGACAGCGAAATTCCTGCATGGCCCGCAGCAGGCATTGCACCATGCGGATGCCGACGAACGCGCACGCCTCGCGCAGCTGCTGCCGCAGCTGTTCCGCACCAAGCGCTAGCGACCGCGCCTGCCACCCGCGCGGCCATCCTCATGATGGCAGGTTCGTCACTGCTTCTCGTCGATTTTCCGAATGAAACCCTCCCTGCTCGCGAAACTCGATCAGCTCACGCAACGCCTTGAAGAAGTCGGTGCGCTGCTGACGCAGGAGAACGCGACCGCCAACATGGACCAGTACCGCAAGCTCACGCGCGAGCACGCGGAGCTGGAGCCGCTGGTCGCGGTACACGCGCAATGGACGCAGGCGCAGGACGATCTCCGTGCCGCGCAGGACATGCTGTCCGATCCCGATATGAAGGCCTTTGCACAGGAAGAACTGAGCGCCGCGCAGGCGCGCGCAGAAACGCTCGAACTCGAGCTGCAGAAAATGATGCTGCCGAAGGATCCGAATGATGAGCGCAACATCTTTCTCGAAATCCGCGCCGGTACCGGCGGCGATGAATCCGCGCTGTTTGCCGGCGACCTGCTGCGCATGTACACGCGCTACGCGGAGCGGCAGCGCTGGCAGGTCGAGATGGTGTCGGAATCGCCGTCCGAGCTCGGCGGTTACAAGGAAGTGATCGTGCGCCTCGTCGGCCATGGCGCCTACTCGCGGCTGAAGTTCGAGTCGGGCGGCCATCGCGTGCAGCGCGTGCCGGAAACCGAGGCGCAGGGCCGCATTCATACCTCGGCCTGCACGGTGGCGGTAATGCCGGAGGCGGATGAGATCGAGGACGTGAACATCAATCCGGCGGATTTGCGCATCGATACCTTCCGCGCGTCCGGCGCCGGCGGCCAGCACATCAACAAAACCGATTCAGCCGTGCGCCTCACGCACCTGCCTACCGGCATCGTGGTCGAATGCCAGGATGACCGCAGCCAGCACAAAAACAAGGCGCAGGCGATGAAGGTACTGGCCACGCGCATCAAGGACGTACAGCTGCGCGAGCAGCAGGCAAAAGAAGCAGCGACGCGCAAGTCGCTGGTCGGCTCCGGCGACCGCAGCGAACGCATCCGCACCTACAATTTCCCGCAGGGCCGCATGACGGATCACCGGATCAACCTGACGCTGTATAAACTGGAGGCGATCATGGAAGGCGATCTCGATGAACTGAGCACCGCGCTGATGGCCGAGCATCAGGCGGAGCAGCTGGCGGCGCTGGCGGAATCGACCTAACGGAGTCTGATCATGAAACTTGCCAAACCCCTGCTGTTGCTGATCGCCGTCGCCTGCATCGCGATGCTCGGCGTCGGTCTCTATCTGCAACTGAAGCTGGAGATGCTGCCCTGCCCGCTGTGCATCCTGCAGCGCTACGGCTTCGCGCTGGTCGCGCTGTTCGCACTGGCCACGGTGCTGCTACCCGCCGCAGCGACGCGCACCGGCGCCGCGCTGACCGGGCTCGCCGCGCTGTCTGGTGCCGGCGTTGCCATCCGCCATCTGTGGGTCAAGGCGCATCCGACGGTATCCTGCGGTATTGATCCGCTCGAGACCTCGCTGAACCAGATCCTGCCGGCGCAGTGGTTTCCGACCCTGTTTCAGGCCGACGGGCTGTGCACCACCGACTACGATCCCATCCTCGGACTATCCATCCCTGCGTGGGCGCTGGTCTGGTTCCTGATCTTCGCGCTGATCTGCGCCAGTATCGTATTGATCCGGAAGCGTCACGCATGACGATCGAAGGCCTGCTGAAGCTGGCGCTGATTGATCCGCTCGAGGCACGCATCCTGCTCGCGTATGCGTTGAAATGCACGCGCGTGCAGCTCGTTATCCGATCTAAAGACGCGTTGACGCCGCAGCAGGTGACGCAAGTCAGCGAGCTGTTCATGCGCCGTATGCAGGGCGAGCCGATTGCTTATCTGACGGGTGAACGTGAGTTTCACGGTCTGCGTTTTGAAATCACGCCCGACGTGCTGATACCGCGCCACGAGACCGAGCTGCTGGTAGAGCTTGCGATTGAAAAACTGCCGAAGGCTGGCAGCGTACTCGATCTCGGTACCGGCTCCGGCGCGATTGCGGTCGCCATTGCGCACGCACGGCGCGACGCCAAAGTGTCGGCGGCGGACATCAGTGAAGCCGCGCTGGCGCTGGCGCGGCGCAACGCAGCGCATCACACCGTTCCACTGCAGTGCCTGCTCAGCGACTGGTACACCAACGTCAGCAGTCGTTACGACCTGATTGTCAGTAACCCGCCGTACATTGCCGCCAGCGATCCTCATTTGTCGCAGGGCGATCTGCGCTTCGAGCCACGCGCAGCACTCACTGACGAAGCCAATGGCATGATGCACATCGCAGCGATTATCGATGGCGCGAGTGCGCATCTGGCGCCCGGCGGATGGCTGCTGTTGGAGCATGGCTATGATCAGGCCGGCGCCGTGCGCACGCTGCTCGACAAAGCAGGCTGGCAACAGACCCAGAGCTGGAAAGACCTGTCCGGCATCGAGCGCGTGAGCGGCGCGATGCGCCCGCCGAACTGATGCGCTGTCAAGACTGGCGCACGCTAACGAATTGCGTATCATCCGACGCTTCCATGATTTCCCCAACCTGCTGATTCCCGATGTTGCCCTCCATTGAACAACGCCTCGCCGGCGAACTGGCGGCCCGACCCGAACAAGTGAAAGCAGCGATCGCGCTGCTGGATGAAGGCGCGACCGTGCCTTTCATTGCGCGCTATCGCAAGGAAGCGACCGGCGGGCTGGACGATATCCAGCTGCGCCTGCTGGAGGAAAGGCTGCGCTATCTGCGCGAGCTGGAAGCCCGGCGCGACGCGATCATTGCTTCGATCGAGGAGCAAGGGAAGATGACGCCAGCGCTGAAGGCCGCGATCCTGTCTGCCGACGACAAGACCCGTCTTGAAGATCTGTATCTGCCGTATCGCCAAAAGCGACGCACCAAGGCGCAGATTGCGGCCGAGGCCGGACTGGAGCCGCTGGCCGATGCGCTGCTCGGTAATCCCGCGCTGAATCCGGACGAGGAAGCGGCGAAATTCCTGCGCCCTGCGTTCACCAGCGAGCAGGGTGAAAACCCCGGCGTGCCGGACGCGAAGGCGGCTCTCGACGGCGCGCGCCAGATCCTGATGGAACGTTTTGCTGAAGATGCGACGCTGCTGCAAGATCTGCGCGCGTATCTGCTCGAGCACGGTGTGGTGGATACCAAGGTCATCGACGGCAAGCAGGAAGCTGGTGAAAAATTTGCTGACTATTTCGACTACTCGGAGCCGCTGGCGCAGATTCCGTCGCACCGCGCGCTGGCCATCCTGCGCGGCCGTCGTGAGGAGATGCTGACCGTCACGCTGCGTCTGGATAGCGAAGAAGAAAAGCCGACCTGGGCATCGCCACCCAATCCCTGCGAGAGTCGTATCGCGCAACGCTTTCACGTGTCGCAAAAAGACAGGCCGGCCGACAAGTGGCTGATGGATACGGTGCGCTGGACCTGGCGGGTCAAGATCTACATGCACCTCGAAACCGAGCTGATGACGAAGCTGCGCGAAGAAGCTGAAGCGGAAGCCATTCAGGTGTTTGCGCGCAATCTGAAGGACCTGCTGCTGGCCGCGCCGGCCGGGCCGCACGCGACCATGGGTCTGGACCCGGGACTGCGCACCGGCGTGAAAGTAGCCGTGGTCGATGTCACCGGCAAGGTGGTCGATACCGCGACCATCTATCCTCACCAGCCGCGCAATGACTGGGAGGGTTCGCTGCATACGCTGGCGCTGCTGGCAAAGAAGCACCAGGTCTCGCTGATCGCGATTGGCAATGGCACCGCGTCGCGCGAAACCGATCGTCTCGCGCAAGACCTGGTAAAAGGTCTGCCGGAACTGAAGCTGAACAAGATCGTGGTGTCCGAGGCCGGTGCGTCGGTGTATTCAGCGTCTGAATACGCGTCGAAGGAATTGCCGGAGCTGGATGTATCGCTGCGTGGCGCAGTATCGATCGCGCGCCGTCTGCAAGACCCGCTAGCGGAGCTGGTGAAGATCGAGCCGAAATCAATCGGTGTCGGCCAGTATCAGCATGATGTGTCGCAGACGCGTCTGGCGCGCACGCTGGATGCGGTGGTCGAGGACTGCGTGAACGCGGTCGGTGTTGATGTGAACACCGCGTCGGTGCCGCTGCTGGCGCGGGTGTCGGGACTCAACAGCAGTGTCGCGCAGAGCATCGTGAATTTCCGCGACCAGAAAGGCAGGTTCGCATCGCGTGCCGCGCTGCGCGAGGTACCGCGTCTGGGCGACAAGACCTTCGAGCTGGCTGCCGGTTTTCTGCGCGTAATGAATAGCGACAATCCGCTCGACGCGTCCGCTGTGCACCCGGAATCCTATCCGCTGGTCGAGAAAATTCTGGCCGACATCCAGCGCGACGTGAAGAGCGTGGTCGGTGACAGCAGCCTGCTGAAGTCGCTCGATCCGAAACGTTATGCAGATCAGCGCTTCGGCCTGCCGACCGTGATCGATATCCTGAAAGAACTCGACAAGCCGGGGCGGGATCCGCGTCCGGCGTTCGTGACCGCCAGCTTCAAGGAGGGTGTCGAGGCTCTTTCCGACCTGCGCCCGGACATGATCCTCGAGGGCGTGGTGACGAATGTCGCCGCGTTTGGTGCCTTCGTGGACATCGGCGTGCATCAGGACGGTCTGGTGCATATCTCGGCGCTGTCGAACCAGTATGTGAAGGACCCGCACACGGTCGTGAAGGCGGGACAGGTGGTCAAGGTCAAGGTGCTGGAAGTGGACGTGAAGCGCAAACGCGTCGCGCTGACGATGCGCCTGAGCGACGCGGCGCCGGCGCCGGGCGAACGCCGTGACGGCAATGAACGACGTGATCGTGGCGCCGCGCCTCGCAGTGCGCCGCCGCGGCGCGAGCCGGCGCCGTCGGAGTCGGTCATGGCCGCCGCGTTTGCAAAATTGAAGCGCTGATCGCGGCCAGCCCGGCGGGCCGTTCACCGGCAGTGCGCTGCGCAAACCCCTATAATGGGATTCCCATTACCCCTGCATTTGAGGAAGAGGATTTATGAGCGACGTAAAAGCGTGGATCAAGGAAACCGTGACCACCCACCCGGTCGTGCTGTTCATGAAAGGCACCGCACAGTTCCCGCAGTGCGGCTTTTCTGGCCGCGCGATTGAATTGCTGAAATCGGTCGGCGTCGACAATCTGGTCACTGTGAACGTGCTGGAAGATGAAGAGGTTCGTCAGGGCATCAAGGAATACTCCGACTGGCCGACGATTCCGCAACTGTATGTGAAGGGCGAATTCATCGGCGGCGCAGACATCCTGAATGAGATGGCCGAATCCGGCGAACTGCAAACCCTGATCAAGGGCTGATGTTGTGAAGCGCCTGATTGTCGCCATCACCGGCGCGTCGGGCGCGCTGTACGGCGTGCGGCTGCTTGAGCAGCTGCGCGCGACCGACGGTGTCGAGACCCATCTGATGATCTCGGATGCGGCCGCACTGAACCTGCATCATGAGCTGGATATCCGGCGCAAGGATATTGAGGCGCTGGCCGATCAGGTGCATAGCGTGCGGGACATCGGCGCCTGCATTGCCAGCGGCTCTTTCCGTTCCGAGGGCATGGTGATTGCGCCCTGCTCGATGAAGACGCTGGCGTCTGTCGCGCACGGCATGTGCGACAACCTCGTGACCCGCGCTGCGGATGTGATGCTGAAGGAAAGACGACGGCTGGTGCTGATGGTGCGCGAGACGCCCTTCAATCTTGCGCACCTGCGCAACATGACTGCCGTCACCGAGATGGGCGGCATCATTTTCCCGCCGCTGCCCGCGCTCTACCAGAAGCCCGACTCGATTACGCAAATGGTCGACCACACGGTCGCTCGCGTGCTCGACATGCTGGATGTTGCGCATGAACTCGCGCCACAGTGGGCCGGGCTGAAAAATCAGGACTGAAAAATTCAGCCTGAGATCTCAGGGCTGAGATCTGAAGGCTGAAATTCGTCGCCGCAGTCCTCTTTACGCCAGACCGTTCCCCTACGCTTACTCAGATACGATTAATGCCGGTATCGACGGGTACCGCCTCAATACCGGGCGCGTCCTCCGGCACCGGCAGCGTTTCGTTTCCGGACTGGCGCTTTTCGTCCAGGCGCTCACGCAAGCCATCGACCATGCGACGGATTGCATCCGTATAGCCGTTCATTGAAAATCCGCTGAGCTTGAACTGCCCATTCGTGAGTGGAAACGCAAAGCCAATCGCCTCGGACTGCGCCAGCGCATCATTCAGACGTTCCGACTCATTAAACCAGTACAGCATCACGTCGCCGTTCGATGTTGACATGGGTTCGCAAATCGCATCAAAGGCCAGCGCGCCGGCCTGCGTCGTCAGCATCAGCGGATAGTTACTTCCAGGCTCACAGGGCACACTATTAGCGAAGTAGTAGCGGCAACTGCGCTCTGCGCACAGCATGCCGAACATGGAGGTGCCGTTCTCGTGAGTCGAGGCTTCGCCCATACCGTCACGGAACTGCGATACCCAGTCGCCGTGCTCGAAGCGATCATCTGCCTGCGCCGGGCTGGCGAGGATGGTCAGCAAAGTAGCCAGCAGGAACAGACGTCGCATTGCACCTCCTAAAGTTCTTTTGTAGAAATGTAGCATGCGGCTCGTTTCGCAGCCTGACCGGCCTTTCATGCGCTTGCCGACGTGATCAGCTTGCCGCAGCGAACGCCGGCTTGATGTTTTCGGCAACACCAGACCAGCGATTCGGGCAAGCTGTCCGGCAGGCAGCGCGAGCGGGCACGGCTGCCTGATCTGGTCGCCTGTTGTTTTCACCGGACGCCTTCTTGTTATTCTTAGGCAAACGCTTATGGTGCGAATCAGGCCACCTATAAAAACGTTGGACGGCGCGTTGTCCGGATGACACTGCAGTGCAGCATCCCGGTCTTGGTTGAGCATGGATTTTTAACCGGTGCCGAATGAATTTTTCATCCATCATCCGAAGGATTCGCCTGCATTATCAGGGATATAATCCGCTGTTTTCTTTGCAACTCCCATCAGTTAATGGAGACACGCTATGGGCTCTCTAGTTAAACAAGCCGGATGGATCGCACTGGCCTTACTGGGTGCATTCGCGCTCGGCACCATTGCGCTGGCACACGGTGAAACGATCAACGCACTCTGGATCGTCGTCGCTGCCGTGGCCATCTACCTGATCGGCTACCGCTACTACGCGCAGTTCATCGCGACCCGCGTGATGCAGCTGGATCCGAACCGCACTACCCCGGCTATTCGCCTGAATGACGGGCTGGATTACGTGCCGACCAACAAGCACGTGCTGTTCGGCCACCATTTCGCCGCGATTGCCGGCGCCGGCCCGCTGGTGGGCCCGGTGCTCGCCGCGCAGATGGGTTATCTCCCCGGCATGATGTGGATTCTGGTCGGCGTGATTCTCGCCGGCGCGGTGCAGGATTTCATGATCCTGTTTATCTCCACCCGTCGTGACGGCCGCTCGCTGGGTGACCTCGTGAAATCTGAGCTGGGCTTGGTGCCGGGTGTGATCGCGCTGTTCGGTACCTTCATGATCATGACGATTTTACTGGCAGTGCTGGCGCTGATCGTGGTGAAGGCACTGGCCGACAGCCCCTGGGGTACGTTCACGGTGGCGGCGACGATTCCGATCGCGTTCTTCATGGGTATCTACAGCCGCTACATTCGTCCGGGTCGCGTCGGCGAGGTGTCCCTGATCGGCTTTGTGCTGCTGATGGCATCGATCGTTTATGGCGGTCACATCGCCGCCGATCCCTACTGGGGTCCGGCGTTCACCTTTACCGGCGTGCAGCTGACCTGGATGCTGCTGGCCTATGGTGTCGTCGCTTCCGTACTGCCGGTGTGGCTGCTGCTGGCGCCGCGTGACTATCTGTCGACCTTCCTGAAGATTGGTGCGATCGTCTTGCTGGCGCTGGGCATCCTGATCGTCGCACCCGACCTGAAGATGCCGGCCATCACGAAGTTCATCGATGGCACCGGCCCGGTCTGGGCGGGTTCGCTGTTCCCGTTCCTCTTCATCACGATTGCGTGTGGCGCGGTGTCTGGCTTCCACTCGCTGATCTCGTCGGGCACGACGCCGAAGCTGCTGGAGAATGAGAGCCACATGCCGTACATCGGTTATGGCGGCATGCTGATGGAATCCTTCGTCGCCATCATGGCGCTGGTGGCAGCCTCGATCATCGAGCCTGGTGTGTACTTCGCGATGAACAGCCCGGCGGCGCTGATCGGTACCTCGCCGGAAACGGCCGCGGCCGCGATCAGTCAGTGGGGTTTCGTGGTCACTCCGGAGATGCTGACGCAGACCGCGAAAGATGTCGGTGAAACCACCATCATCTCGCGCGCCGGTGGCGCACCGACGCTGGCCGTTGGCATGGCGCAGATTTTTTCCGAAATGTTTGGCGGCAAGACCATGATGGCCTTCTGGTACCACTTCGCCATCCTGTTCGAAGCGCTGTTTATTCTGACCGCTGTTGATGCCGGTACGCGGGTCGGTCGATTCATGCTGCAAGATCTGCTGGGTACGCTGGTGCCGTCATTCCGCCAGATTCCGGGACTGGTTTCGAGCGTGATCGCCACGCTGCTATGCGTATCGGCCTGGGGTTACTTCCTGTATCAGGGGGTGGTGGATCCGCTAGGCGGCATCAATACGCTGTGGCCACTGTTCGGCATCTCTAACCAGATGCTCGCCGCCGTGGCGCTGATTCTCGCTACTGTCGTGCTGTTCCGGATGAAGCGCCAGAAGTTTGCGTGGGTCACGATGGCGCCGACTGCCTGGCTGCTGGTCTGCACACTGACCGCCGGCTATCAGAAGCTGTTCCATGAGAACCCGAGGATCGGCTTCCTCGCGCACGCCGACAAGTTCAGGGCGGCGGCCGCCAATGGTGAGCTGCTGGCTCCGGCGAAATCGGCGGCGCAGATGCAGCAGATCATCATGAACGATTACATCGATGCCTCGCTGGCAGCGATTTTCATGGCGGTCGTGCTGTCCATCCTCGCTTTCGGTATCCGCGCCTGCCTGCAGGCGCTGCGCGAAGACCAGCCAACCACCGTCGAGGCGGCGGCGACGCCCGCCAATACGGTCTCGGTATAAGCACGACAGGGAAACTTGATGTTCAGCGATCTCGGAAAATTCGGCGCGTATCTCGGGCAAACGGCCAGACTGATGATTGGTCTGCCGGATTACGACAACTATCTCAATCACATGCAGGCAACCCACCCGGACCTGCCCGTGATGAGCTACGAGGAGTTCTTCCGTGAGCGGCAGGAAGCGCGTTATGGCGCGAATGGCCGCACGATCAAGTGCTGCTGAACTGAAGCGCTTTCTCCATTCAAAAGCCCGATCGCATGATCGGGCTTTTTTTATTTCCAGGCTTGCATTGCGCAGCTCTGCACATGCCCTGATTTGATTACGAGAATATTTTCAGATCGATCAGCCCTCTGAAATGCGGCAATGATCCTGCTCAGGGAAAGCTCTCAAAATAATAATTCTGAGATTTTTTAATTGTTATCGGTATGCCGGATTAATGTATTTAATTTCGCAAAATTACCGAAATTAATTTTCAAAATAAGAATTCATTACGAGATTTTAATCATCAACGCCCAAATAGTTGTTTCTGAGAAATGTGTGTTCGTTTAAGCTTTCCGGCGGTTTTTGCCAATTCATAGTTGGCAAAAACCCAGAATTTCGCAACTGCCGATTGCAGCTTGCCAGTCGACCCGCCATTGAAATACACCTGTCCAAAGGAGCATTACATGCCGTTGATTACCAATACTTTCACGCTGGGTGGAACCACCGCTGCGCTCACGCTTACAGCAAACAAAGATTACAAAACGGATTTTATTGGCACTGCTGCGCCTACGTCGTACAGCAACCTGGTCACCATCGACCCGAATGGTCCTCCGATTGACATGTTCGAGGGCACGTCTAACGAATTTGCAATTGTGGTCAACGGCGCCATGCTCGCAACGCTTGGCGCCGCTCCGGCCGGGACGGATATCCGCGCCGCGATCGATACTGTTCTGCAGAACAGTATCGACAAAGTCGGCGGAAGAAACTTTGTGACCAAGCTGATCATCGATAACGTTCTGCTCGGTGCGTCAACGACGACGCTGGCCGCCACGAATCTAGCAGGTACGGCTGTCACGGGCAGCACGATCACTGCTACGAATATTGACTACCTGCCGGAGTCAGTGAGCCTGGACCTAGGTTTTGATGGGGCTGCCGCGGCATCTTCCCTGAATGCTACTCAGGTCAACGGTCTGGCCAAACTGTTTATGGCCCTTCGTTCCGATCCGAACATCCCGCAGTTGAGTGTGTTCCAGGTTGACACCCCCTTCCTAGGTACAGGGAACAGTGACACGGGCAAGGCATATCGCTTCGGGGGTCAACTTGAACTCGAAACCACTGGCGGCTTGACGCAAGTCGCCAGCATTGTAGCCAAATTAGCAGCAGCAACCGCTGGCAGTAGCGCCTCGCTGCCTTTTGACGCAGTCTCGCTTAACCTGTTCGGACAACTTGAAAATCCACCACCTATCGGAGTCGACGTATCAGCACTGTTCCCAATGGCGGGCTATGCAAACGGCAAGGTCAACATTTCAATGGATCAGTTGTCTGCGATCGCCAACAACAATCTTCAGATACTCATCCTGAATCAGGATGGCGTTACATCGTCACGTAATTTCATCAAGGTCACGGATACCGCAGCAAATATCAACTTGCTGACGGCTGACTCTGCGAACATGCTTAACGGCATCAATAACTTTCGTATCTTTGATAGTAGCGGCTTTTCTTTCTGGGATAACTACGCCATCCAGCCTTGGGAAATCAACGTGTCCGACCTTGCTACCAAGGTCAATCTTGACTTCGGTGCCGCCCAGGTGATGGCGCAAAACGGTTGGCGTATGCAGCTGGCTGCTAGCGTCGACTCGACAGTGGTCGGTAATTTTGGCTCCATCACCGGTGAAGAACTGGCGCAGGCAGGACGCGCTGGTATTGACCGCCTCGTCTTCAGCAACGGTATCAGCGGCACCGTAACGACGGTTGATCCCACCAAGGTCGCGATGGGACAGGTGCTGATTGACCAGAGCAGTTCGTGGGAACTTGCGAAATTAAATGTCGCGAACCTTGCCGGAAATGCGAATGTCGATGTGGTGTACGCCGTCGATGACTCACCCCCTGAATATTCATTTGAAGGCATGCCGGCGCAATATTCGCCGCTCTGGTTTCCACAAAACATCATGACAAAGATGGGTGTCGACCGCGTGATTGGGAAAGACGGTGTGCTGGATATCGGTCTTTTCGATGCACAAAAACTCCTCGCTAAAAACACCATGCTGGGTAATGCGGGCGACAACACGGATGTACAGGTGTATATCGACAATACGTGGGCACTTGGCAACCTGAAACCGAGTGCGGTAAACAAGTTGTTTGTCGGCGGCGTCGATACTCTCGTGTTTGTTGGCAACGGCACAGATTATGATTCTCCGGATCAGATCGACTACTCGTATTCCAGTGCGCAGACAAAGAACTTCATCGATTCCATGGGTGCTGCCGTCAGGCTGGGTATGAATCTCGACTTCGGTCGTTATCTCGGTAACGAAGATGGTCCAACGCCCTATACCGTCAAGCTCGCGGTATCCGGCCTGGCGTTGACTGGCGCAGGTCAGAACTTTGTAAACATCGTCAATGCAATCGGTGATGCGCCCGTATTCCTCGCAACGCACACCTACTCCTGGAGCGGGCAGCGCGACATGGAGCTGGGAATCAGCAAGTCCGGCATCTACGACAACTGGATCGAGGCAAAGGACTTCAGCGGCATGTCTGACGCCACCATGGGTGAGATCGGCGGCTTCCTGAAGACCACGGCGCGGGCGAACCTGAATGGCTCGCTGGTCGTTGACGCGATCGGCAAGGTCAACTCCGAAATATCCGCCAGCGGGCTGTTTGACCTGGAGTCTTTCAGCGCTGACTCCCTGAAGTCGCTGGGGATACAGCTGAAGGGTATGAAGAACGTCTATCTGGACCTGCGTACCAGCGATCTGGACCCAAACGAGTATGGGTCGTCGGTCGACATTGTGGCCTCGGCCGACACCCTGAAAAAGGTCAGCAGCGGCGGTTTCAAGGGTGTCATCGTTGATCACTCTGCGCTAAATGACTGGAATACCGTATTCGGCGAAACGATTAGCACCGGCCCCTTGTCGATCAGCAATTTGGCACCGACCCTGGATGTGGTTTACCAGCTCGACGCGACAGATTCGCTGGCTTCATTCGGGCTGTCAGCCTTTGTGGCAGATGAGTCAGGCTATAGCGACGCCCTGAAAATTAATTCTGATTCGGCCTTCACTATGCGCCTGAATACGATTGACAGGATCGTGATCACAGGCGCTGCGGATGGCGACATGAATATTGACCTGTCAGGCTTTGGCGTTACCCAAGAAAATTTCGCGCAGAAAATTACGCGGGTAGGCAGCTCGAATTCGGACTTTATGATGCAAGCCGACAACGGAAAGAACGTGGGTATCTCGATCGTCGGATTGACTGACTTTACGAAATTCACCGCAGCTGACCTAGCAGACACACCCTCTCTGGTTTAACGAACTCGGGCAGGCGCAGTATCGAAGGGGTAGTGCTTGTAAGCATTACCCCTTCTGCTTTCTAACGCAGGACAGGCCCTAGGGTGACGTGCGAGGGCGCCGGGAGCAAAGCGCCCAACTTACGATGGAAAACCAGGCATTGGAAAACCAACATGGAAGGAAAGGGTATAAGGCGAGGAGAAGAAGTTGGTGCCGGCTGCAGGACTCGAACCCGCCACCCCATGATTACAAATCAAGTGCTCTACCTGATGAGCTAAGCCGGCAACGTCGCGGATTATACGTTATTTGATACGGGTCAGCCGCGGCCGGCTGCCCTGCTTTGGTGGTGGCGGTTCGTCACCGTCGCCGTCGTCTGCATCAGCGTCGGATTTCCCCGGCACGGCAGTCAGCGCGGCGGGTTTGGACTCCGGCACTTTTGCCGCCATCTCTTGTTCGGAAGCATTGGCGGCGCCACCCTCCTTGCGCTTGACCTCGAAGGCCATTCCCTGACCGTTTTCGCGCGCATAGATCGCGCTGACATTCTCGACCGGTATCTCGATTTCGCGCGCAATACCGCCAAACCTCGCCTTGAAGCTGATCCAGTCGTTGTCCATCTTCAGATTACCGGTGGCCTCGAAGCTGATATTCAGCACGATCTCGCCGTTTTTGACGAACTCCATCGGCACGCGCGTGGAACCGTCAACCGCCACCACGATGTACGGGGTGTAACCATTGTCGGTACACCACTCGTACAGCGCGCGCAGCAGATACGGCTTGGTGGAAGTTTCGCTCATTGAGGACGTTACGGCCGGAACGAAGGGATCAGCGACGCATCACCTTTTCGGACGGCGTGAGCGCTTCGATGTAAGCCGGACGCGAAAAGATCCGTTCAGCATACTTCAACAGCGGGGCCGCCGTCTTGGACAGATCGATACCGTAGTAGTCGAGACGCCACAGGAGCGGCGCAATGGCCACGTCAAGCATCGAGAATTCGTCGCCGAGCATGTATTTGTTCTTCAGGAACAGCGGTGCCAGCTGCGTCAGCCGGTCACGAATTTCCTGACGCGCTTTCTCATGGGCCTTCTCAGCGGAGCGCGATTTCTCGTTTTCCAGCGTGTGCACGTGCACGAACAATTCCTTCTCGAAATTGAACAACATCAGGCGTGCGCGGGCGCGCATCAGCGGATCAGCCGGCATCAGCTGCGGATGCGGAAAACGCTCATCGATGTACTCGTTGATGATATTCGACTCGTACAGCACCAGCTCGCGCTCGACCAGGATAGGCACCTGACCATACGGATTCATCGTCGAAATATCTTCCGGCTTGTTGAACAGATCAACGTCACGGATCTCGAAATCCATGCCCTTCTCGAACAGCACGAGACGGCAGCGTTGTGAGAACGGGCAGGTTGTGCCCGAATAGAGAACCATCATGGTTGCAGTTCCTTGAAACAAAAAGGTGAGACGAAAATCGTCTCACCCTGCACGCGAACATCTGTCCTCTCGCACAACCTGGCTGCTTGCAGCGCAGGCCGGCGATGAACAGTCCTACTTATTTCACTTCTTTCCAGAACGATGCGTTCAGACGCCAGGTCAGCAGCACCATCAGCGCGAGGAACAACAGCACCCAGACACCGATGGCTTCACGCTTGGACTTACCCGGCTCCGACATCCAGCCCATGAACGCGACCAGATCACCGATCTGCGAATCGAATTCGCGCTGGCTCAGCTTGCCCGGCGTGACCTGCTCGAACCCGGCAAAACGGTGCACCGTCTTGCTCTCGTCATGCGCATCTTTTTCCTCGACGAACTTCGCATTGCGCACGCCCTGCAATTCCCACAGCACATGTGGCATGCCGACGTTCGGATAAACGAGGTTATTCCAACCGGTCGGACGGCTGTCATCCTTGTAGTAGGTGCGCAGATAGGTATACACATAATCCGCGCCCGAACCTTCACCTGAAGCCTTCGCGCGAACGATCACGGACAGGTCCGGCGGTACCGCGCCGAACCAGGCCTTTGCATCTTTCTCGCTCATCGCCGTTTTCATCAGGTCGCCGACCTTATCGCCGGTGAACAGCAGATTTTCGCGGATCTGGTCTTCAGACAACCCGATATCGCGCAAACGGTTGTAGCGAACCAGCGATGCCGAGTGGCAATTCAGGCAATAGTTGACGAACAGGCGCGCGCCGTTTTGCAGCGCCGACAGGTCATTGCCGCGATCCGGTGCCGGGTCGAGCGGGAAGCCGCCTTCGGAAGCCAGCGCGAGCGCGGGGACCAGGGCCAGCGTCGCGAGCAGTTTTTTCACGAGTTTCATTGTTCTATTCCTTTGCGACTCAGTGCGGCTTGAAGTTCACGCGGGCCGGGACCGACTTGAAGTCGCCCATCGTGCTCCACCACGGCATCAGCAGGAAAAAGCCGAAGTAGATGAAGGTGCAGATCTGGGCCACCAGTGTGCGACCGGCGGTCGGCGCCTGAACGCCGAGATAGCCGAGGATCAGGAACGCGATCGCGAACACCACGTAGACCCACTTGTGCCAGTCCGGACGATAGCGAATGGACTTGACCGGCGAATGATCAATCCACGGCATCGCCGCGAGGATCAGCACCGACACACCCATCAGCACCACACCCCAGAACTTCGCATCCAGAACCAGCATCAGCACGGCGGCCACGACAGCCGTGCCCATCACTGCCTGCTTGATTCTGACCGGCAGCGTGGTCTTGAGCCAGATCAGCGCACCGTAGGCCAGCACACCGACGATCAACGCGTACATGAACTGCGAGGTTGTCGCGCGCAGGATCGAGTAGAACGGCGTGAAGTACCAGACCGGTGCGATGTGCTGCGGCGTCTTCAGCGGATCGGCCGGAATGAAGTTGTTGTACTCGAGGAAGTAGCCGCCAAATTCCGGCGCAAAGAAAACCACCGCGCTGAAGATGAACAGGAAGCAGGCCACACCGAAGATATCCTTCGTCGTGTAGTACGGGTGCGAAGGAATCGTGTCGAGGCCATGACCGTCCGGGCCCAGGTTCTCTTTGACTTCGATACCGTCCGGGTTGTTCGAGCCGACTTCGTGCAGCGCGATCAGGTGAGCCACGACCAGACCCAGCAGCACCAGCGGAATCGCGATCACGTGGAACGCGAAGAAACGGTTCAGCGTTGCATCCGACACCACGTAGTCACCGCGAATCCACAGCGACAAATCCGGGCCGATGAACGGGATCGCGCCGAACAGGTTCACGATCACCTGCGCGCCCCAGTACGACATCTGACCCCATGGCAGCAGGTAACCGAAGAAGGCTTCGGCCATCAGGCACAGGAAAATGCCAACGCCAAACAGCCAGATCAGCTCACGCGGCTTGCGATACGAGCCGTACAGCAGCGCGCGCGTCATGTGCAGATAGACGACGATGAAGAACGCGGACGCGCCGGTCGAGTGCATGTAGCGCACCAGCCAGCCCCAAGGTACTTCGCGCATGATGTACTCGACCGACGCAAACGCAAGGTTCGCATCCGGCTTGTAGTTCATCACGAGGAAGATGCCGGTGACAATCTGAATCACCAGCACCAGCGCGGCCAGCGAGCCGAACAGGTAGAAGATGTTGAAGTTCTTTGGTGCGTAATATTTGCCCCACTGATCATTCCACAGCTTGGTCAGCGGAAAGCGATCGTCGACCCAGGCCAGTGCCTTTTGGCCAGCCGGCGCGTCGGCCGGCAGTTTGGTTTCATGAAAAGCCATGGTTATGCCTCGCCTTTCTCATCTTTACCGATCACGATACGAGTATCACTCAGGTACATGTGACGCGGAACCTGCAGGTTGTCCGGTGCCGGCTTGTTCTTGAACACGCGGCCGGCAAGGTCAAACGTAGAACCGTGGCAAGGGCACAGGAAGCCACCGCCCCAGTTATCCGGCAGCGACGGCTGCGCACCTGTCTGGAACTTCGCCGTCGGTGAGCATCCGAGGTGGGTGCAGATGCCGATAGCGACCAGATACTCAGGCTTGCGAGCGCGAGACTCGTTCTGCGCGTAAGCCGGCGTGTATTCGTCCGGATTACGCTCCGACTTTGGGTCCGCGACTTCGCCATCGGTTGTCTTCAGCGACGCCAGCATCTCCGGCGTGCGACGAAGGATCCAAACCGGCTTGCCGCGCCATTCCACGGTTTTCATTTCGCCCGGCTTCAGGTCGGTGATATCGACCTCCACCGGCGCGCCGGCGGCTTTCGCACGCTCAGACGGCTCGAACGTTGAAACAAAGGCACCGGCACCGGCCAGCCCCGCCACTCCACCTGCCGCACAGGTCGCAACCAGCAGGCCGCGTCGACCTGAGTCGACCTGATTCTCGTCACTCATGACTTCCCCAATCAATGAAAGTGCAAATTTTTTGGAACTTCCAGCAACCTTACATTATATCGGAGGCGAGATTGGAAGGTAAGCCGCCGCATAAAACCCGGAATCGCCTGCCGGCATCCGGCGCATGGGCACGAATAGCGCCGTCTGGCAGCCGCACCCGTGGCGCTGCGGGACAGCGAATCAATAAATAGCAACTTGGTAATGCCGGAGGGGCAGACTGCCCGACCCGCTCAGTCGCGCAAGGCGGTGTGCGCCGGCGTCAGCTCGATCGGAATCAGGCCGCGGCGCTGCGCTTCGATGACTGCTTCCGTTCGTGAATGCACGCACAGCTTGGCGTAGATATGCTTGATGTGGGTCTGCACCGTTCCGATCGACAGACCGAGTACCTGCGCCACCCTGGCATAGGTGCCGCCGCGTGAAATCAGCTCCAGGATGGCCGACTCACGGCGCGTCAGCAGCGCGGTTTCAGCACCGGACACGTCGGGCGCGCGCGCTGCATGCGCTTGCATACGCGCCAGCACTTTGCGCGCGATGACCGGGCTGATCGGCGACCCACCGGATCGCAGCTCCAGTATCGAGCGCAGGATATTGGTATGCGCCGATTCCTTCAGTACATAGCCCGTCGCACCCGCCTCGATACAAGCCAGGATCTGCTCCTCTTCGCTGGACATGGTGATCACCAGGATATCCGCGTTGGGCAGCAGTCGGCGACAGCACTGAATCACCGCCAGTCCGGATCCATCCGGCAGACCGAGATCCGTCAGCAGCAAATCAATCGGTGTTCGCTCCAGACAGAGACGCGCTTCACGCACCGTACCGAAGGCGCCGCAGAGCGCGAGCGAGGATTCCCGTCCGATCGCCTGACAAAGCAGGCGCCGGGTAACGGGATCGTCTTCAACGACCAGCACCCGGCAAGGCTGTGGCGAGCGGAGCGGCAACATCAGGATGGCTTTAACGAATCGACAGGAAGGTGAAGCAAACGATTCGTCGGTACAGATTACCTCTGCTTAGTTCCGCCCTCGTCCTGTACCGGATCACCGGCACGCGACATTTTGTTTTGCCACATAGATGGCGGAATGAAATGCCTGAATATCGATCAAACCGGATTGTCGATATCAATGAACGTGTGACGAATACCGAAACGCGCCGACAGATAATCGCCGAGCGCCTGCACGCCATAGCGCTCGGTCGCATGATGGCCGCAGGCCAGATAGGCCACGCCGGACTCGCGCGCCAGATGAACGGTTTGTTCCGATATCTCGCCACTCAGATACACGCTGGCGCCGGCAGCAATCGCCTGCTCCAGCGCATTCTGCGCAGCACCGGTGCACCACGCGACCCGCGTGATGGTCTGTGCGGGGTCGCCGATCAGCATCGGTTTGCGTCCCAGCACACGCTCGACGGTAGCGGCCAGTTCAGCCACCGTGCGCGCCGGCGTGATGCCTGTCCAGCCCAGATCCTGCTCACCGAACCGCCCCTGCGCCTCGAGGCCGAGCCGCTTCGCAAGTTGCGCATTGTTGCCGAGTTCGGGATGCGCATCGAGTGGCAAGTGGTATCCGAACAGACTGATGTCATGATCAAGCAGCAGCTTCATGCGACGGCGACGCGGGCCAATCAAACGTGCATCCTCGCCACGCCAGAAATAACCATGATGCACCAACACCATGTCAGCACCGGCATCGACCGCCGCCTCCAGCAGCGCGATACTGGCCGTCACACCGGAGACGACATGCCGCACCGACTCCCTGCCTTCGACTTGCAGGCCGTTTGGGCAGTAATCTCGAAAACGGTTAATATCCAGCGTGACTGCGAGTTCGCTTTCGATGGCTTCTCGGCTTGCTACCGGCCCGATTTTTTCATTCATTTCCTGATCCTGCCATGCGTCGTCTGTGGTTACTGTTCGCGCAAACTGTTACCGTCGCGCTCGCGTTGTGGTTCATTGTAGCGACCCTGAAGCCCGAGTGGCTCGGACGTCCCGCTCAGGGCCCGCAACTGCACTCCACCACCGTAGCGGTCAGCGAGGCCGAAGGATCGCCGAATCGCGCGCAGAACACCTACCGGCTCGCGTCGCAGCGCGCGATGCCTGCCGTAGTGAACATCTTCACTACGAAGGAGGCGCGGCAGGCGCCGCGTCCGTTCGATAACGATCCTTTTTTCCGCCGCTTCTTCGGTGATAACGGATCACCGGACGAGCGGCAGTTCAGTCTCGGCTCCGGCGTCATCGTCAGTCCGGATGGCTACATCCTGACCAATAACCACGTGATCGAAGCCGCCGACGAAATCGAGGTTGCGTTCGCCGACGGCCGCAAGAGTCGCGGCAAACTGGTCGGCACCGATCCGGAAACCGACCTCGCGGTGATCAAGGTCGACCTGAAGAATCTGCCATCAATCACACTGGCGAAACTCGATTACACCAAGGTCGGTGATGTGGTGCTTGCCATCGGTAATCCGTTCGGTGTCGGACAGACCGTGACAATGGGCATCGTGTCTGCGCTGGGCCGCAATCATCTGGGCATCAATACTTTTGAAAATTTCATCCAGACAGACGCGGCGATCAATCCGGGCAATTCCGGCGGCGCGCTGGTAGATTCCGACGGTCATCTGCTCGGTATCAATACCGCGATCTATTCGCGCAGCGGCGGTTCACTCGGCATCGGCTTCGCGATCCCGGTGACGACAGTCAAGACCGTGATGGAGGCCATCATCCGCAATGGTCAGGTCGTGCGTGGCTGGATCGGCGTGGAACCGCAGGACATCACGCCGGAACTGGCCGAGAGCTTCGGGCTGCAAAAAAGCTCGGGCACCATCATCGCCGGGGTGCTCAAGGGCGGACCGGCTGATAGGGCAGGTGTGAAGCCGGGCGACATCCTGCTGACGGTCGCGGACAAGCCGGTCTCCGATACGGTGTCGATGCTGAACCTGGTCGCGCAACTAACGCCCGGCGACAAGGTGCCGCTGACGGTACTGCGCAAGACACAGGAAACCCGATTGAATGTGGTCGTCGGCAAGCGGCCGCGGATGAAGCAGCAGCCCGTACAGGATACGGAGTAAGTATCACCCGCCATGCACCTGAAAGATCTGACCCAATACCTGCGCGAGCTGTCCGAAAACAATAACCGCGCATGGTTCGTGATGAACAAGCCGCGCTACGACATCCTGCGTGCGGAATTCCTTACGCTGGTGGTCGGGCTGATCAGTGACATTGCGAAGTTTGATCCGGCAGTCGCCGCCTGCAATCCGAAACGCGCGCTGTTCCGTATCAATCGCGACCTTCGCTTTGCGCGTGACCGCGATCCGTACAAGACCACGTTCTCCGCCTCCATCACGGCCAGCGGATTGAAAAAGCCCAGCCAGGGTGGCGGGCCGGCCTACTATTTCCATATCGACGCCGATGGCCGCCTGCTGCGCGCCTGTGGCGAGTACATGCCACCGGCGGACCGGTTGCGAGCGATACGGCATCACGTGATCAACGATGCCATCGGCTTCGGCAAGCTGCTGAAGCACAAGGGATTGAACGAGACCTTCGGTGGGCTGAGTGATGAGAGCCGACTGCTGCGACCGCCGAAAGGATTCGACGCTGATGCGCCGCATATCGAGCAGCTCAAACTGAAGAATTTCATTGTCTGGAAAGACAGCAGCCTGGGCAAAGTGTCGCCGGACAAGCTGCCGGCTCTGCTGCTATCGGATTTCCACGACGGTGCGCCGCTGGTGAAGTGGCTCAGGGATGCAGGTCCCACGCCCTGACAGGCTTCAGGGCGATTCTGTCGTCTCTTCCGTCGGCTGCGTGACCTTCACGAACAGCGGCGCTAACAGCAAGCCCACTTCGTATAACAAGCAAAGCGGTATCGCCAGGAACAGCTGGCTCATGATGTCGGGCGGCGTCACCACAGCGGCAATCACGAACGCGCCAACGATCATATAGGGCCGGATCGCCTTGAGTTTCTCGACCGACACAAGACCCATACGCACCAGCACGATCACCACGACCGGCACCTCGAAGGTCAGACCGAACGCGAGGCACATCATCAGCACGAAATCCAGATAGTTCTCGATATCCGGCGCAACGGCGATGGATTTCGGTGCGAATTCGCTGATGAACTTGAACACCGTGCCGAAAACAAGGAAGTAGCAAAACGCCACGCCGATGAGAAACAGCGCCGACGAGGAGATAATCAGCGGGGCGACCAGCCGCTTCTCATGTGTGTACAGACCCGGCGCGATGAAGGCCCAGGCCTGATACAGCACCCAGGGCAGCGACACCAGCAGCGCCGCCATCATCGTGATCTTCATCGGCACCATGAACGGTGTGATCACGCCGGTAGCGATCATCTTCGAGCCCGGCGGCAGCGCGTTCAGCATCGGCTGCGCCATGAAGTCATACAGCGCCGCAGCGCCCGGCCAGACCGTGAACAGCACGATGAACACCGCAACCACCACAATCGACGCGCGCACCAGACGGTTGCGCAGCTCGACCAGATGCGAGATGAAGGTCTCCTGGATACCGGGCGTGTTTTCGTCGGACATGGGATCAGTGGAAGAACTTCACAGGCTTGCCGGACGCCGGCCGGTAACGCGCAACGCGCGCGGCCGCGGATTGCACGCGGGTCTTGAATCCATGTTGTCGCTTGTACCAGACCGGCAGCACGCTGGTGTGTGACAGCTTTTTGCGGCGGAAGTCGCGGCGCTTCGCATCGAGCTCCCAGTGCGACGGTACGCGCTGGCTGCTGCGGTCTTCCTCGTACGCGGAACCGGCCTCGGCCAACGAATCGGACAGTTCCCTACCCGCCTCGCCCACTTCCTTGCCGACCTCGGCCACTTCATCTGCCACGCTCTTGTTCAGCTTGCTGGCCGCGTCAACGATGTTGGACTGCATCTTGCGCAGTTCTTCCATCTGCATCTCGCGGTTGACCTCGGACTTCACGTTGTTGATGTAGCGCTGCGCGCGGCCAAACAGGGTGCCGGCCATGCGCGCGACAGTCGGCAGTTTCTCCGGGCCGATCACGACGAGCGCGACCGCACCGATCAGTGCGAGCTTGGAGAGACCGAGGTCGATCATTGGGAATGAGGATTCAGGCTGAAGCAGCGGACATGCCAAGCATGTCCGCTGAAAGGGGCGGGATCAGTGCTTGGACTTTTCCTTGGCGTCGACGTCGATGGTCGACTTGTCGGCAACCTGCTGCGCCGGCGAGGCTGCATCATCAGCACCCTTGACACCATCCTTGAAGCCCTTGACCGCCTTGCCGAGGTCGCCACCGATATTGCCCAGCTTCTTGGTGCCAAACACCAGCATCACAATGACCAGCACGATGACCCAGTGCCAAATACTGAACGAACCCATTGCTATCTCCTAGCAGCCTTGCGGCCAAAATTTCTTTACTGTGAATCAGCGCTGCCCGTGCCACGGTCGCGACCCGCCCATCACATGCAGGTGCAGATGGTACACCTCCTGACCACCGTCAGGACCAGTGTTGAACAGGGTCTTGAAGCCGCCGGCCGGACCTTCGGCACCGTTCTGATAACCGCCTCCGTGCTCCTCGGCGAGTTTTGGCGCGAGCAGCAGCATTTTACCCAACAATGCCTGATGACTGTCGGTGCAATCCGCCAGGGTCGGGATGTGCTCGCGCGGCACCATCAGCAGATGAACAGGCGCTGCCGGATTGATGTCGTGGAACACAATCAGGTCGTCGTCTTCATAGACCTTTTTCGCCGGAATCGTTCCTGTGGCGATCTTGCAGAAGATGCAGTTATCCAAATCTCATTCTCCGGAGGTTTATTGCTTTTCGTCCTGTTCGCGCGCCTGCAGCTTGCGATTCGCCTTTTCCTCGATGCCGGACAGCCCCTCGCGTCGCGCGAGCTCGTCCAGCACCTGCTGCGGTGTGAGCCCGTACTGCGCCAGCATGATCAGCGAATGAAACCACAGGTCAGCGCACTCGTAGACCAGCTTGTCCGGCTCCGCGCCATGGCGCACATCCTTCGCGGCCATGACTGCCTCGGTCGCTTCTTCGCCGATCTTCTTCAAAATCGCATCATCACCCTTTGAAAACAGGCGCGCGATATACGAAGTTTCAGGGTCGCCGCCCGCGGCGGGCTTACGCGTCTCGATGATCTGGGCCAATCGTTGCAGGATATCGCTCATCTTATTTTTTATAGAGTTGGTCCGGATCTTTCAGCACCGGATCGACCTCGACCCAGCCCGGCTGCCCGTCCCGGATCTCGAACCGGCTGTAAAAGCAGGCGTGCCTCCCGGTATGGCAGGCGATGCCACCGACCTGCTCGACCTGGAGCAGCAGTACGTCATCGTCGCAATCCAGACGGATCTCATGCACTTTCTGGAAATGACCGGACTCCTCGCCTTTATGCCACAGCTTCTTGCGCGAGCGGCTCCAGTACACCGCTTGTCCGAGCTCCACCGTACGCGCCAGTGCGTCGCGGTTCATCCACGCGACCATCAGCACATCATGGCTGCCGACTTCCTGCGCAATCACGGGTATCAGTCCGTTCTGGTCCCACCGGATACGATCCAGCCAGGCCGTATTCGCGCTCATGCGAGCCTCATCGGTATGCCCTGCGCGGCCATAAAGGCTTTCGCCTCCTGCACGGTGTGCTGTCCATAGTGGAAGATGCTTGCTGCCAGCACCGCGTCCGCATGTCCTTCGGTGATGCCGTCGGCCAGGTCCTGCAAGCCGCCGACACCGCCGGACGCAATGACCGGAATATCCACCGCATCCGATACCGCGCGCGTCAGTGCGAGATCAAAACCCACCTTGGTGCCATCGCGGTCCATGCTGGTCAGCAGAATCTCGCCCGCGCCCAGTGACTGCATCTTACGCGCCCATTCGACCGCACCGAGTCCGGTCGGTTTGCGACCACCGTGCGTGAATACCTGCCACTGCCCGTCAGCCGAGCGCTTCGCATCAATCGCGACCACGATGCATTGCGAACCATATTTATCCGCTGCATCCGCGACCAGCTGCGGATTGGTGACCGCCGACGTGTTGATGCTGACCTTGTCGGCGCCGGCATTGAGCAGACGGCGCACATCTTCCACCTGCCGCACGCCGCCACCAACGGTCAGCGGAATGAAGACCTGTGACGCGACAGCTTCGATGATGTGCAGGATCAGGTCGCGCTCATCGCTGGAGGCAGTGATATCGAGAAAAGTGATTTCGTCCGCGCCCTGTTGGTCATAGCGGCGCGCGATCTCGACAGGATCACCGGCATCACGCAATTCGACGAAGTTGACGCCCTTGACCACCCGCCCGGCGGTCACGTCCAGGCAGGGAATGATGCGTTTGGCGAGGGTCATGTCAGTCTTCGTCGAGCTCGCCGGACAATTCGTCCGCGCGCAGCTGTGCCTCGGCGAGATTCAGCGTGCCCTCGTAGATCGAGCGGCCGCAGATCACGCCCTCGATGCCTTCATCCTGTACCGCGCACAAGGCCTCGACATCCTTGATCGTGTGCACGCCGCCGGACGCAATGACCGGAATCGTCATGCTCTGCGCGAGCTTCACGGTGGCTTCAATATTCACGCCCTTCATCATGCCGTCACGGCCGATGTCGGTATAAACGATGGCCTCGCAGCCATAGTCCTCGAACTTCTTTGCCAGATCGATCACCTCATGGCCGGACAGCTTGCTCCAGCCGTCGGTCGCGACCTTGCCGTCCTTGGCGTCCAGGCCAACGATGATCTGGCCCGGAAACGCGCCGCAGGCGTCATGCAGGAAGCCGGGGTTTTTCACCGCGGCCGTGCCGATGATGACGTACGAAATGCCATCGTCCAGAAAGCGCTCGATGGTGTCGAGATCGCGGATGCCGCCGCCGAGCTGCACCGGAATTTCCTCGATGCCGAATTCCTCCGCATATTCCTGCACGGCGGCCAGGATGGACTTGATCGCGGGCTCGTTCTTCGGCTTGCCGGCGAACGCGCCGTTCAGGTCGACCAGATGCAGGCGGCGCGCGCCCTGTTCCAGCCAGTGCCGGGCCATTTTGGCAGGATCGTCGGAAAACACCGTGGCCTGGTCCATGTCACCTTGTTTGAGGCGCACGCAATGGCCGTCCTTGAGATCGATAGCGGGTATGAGCAGCATGGCTACTGGAGGAAAATTGGGTAGGGAGGTTTCAGGGGGTTCGGGACGCGCGAGCGGTGGAGATCACGGGTTCCAATGTACAAAATTTTTATAGAGCTGCAAACCTGCGCCTGCGCTTTTTTCAGGGTGGAATTGCGTGGCAAAGATATTATCCCGTCCCGCAGCGCAGCAAAACGGCGCGCCGTAGGTGGTTTCGCCCATCACATGCGCCGGATTGTCGGGCACCGCGTAATAGCTGTGCACGAAATAAAAATAACTGTCGTCGGGCACGCCGGCCCACATTGGGTGGGCGGCAAGCTGGCGCACACGATTCCAACCCATCTGCGGCACTTTGAAGCGGGAGCCGTCCGGTTGGTGCTGGCCGTCGAGCCGGAAGCGGATCACCTTGCCCGGCATCAGCGACAGGCAGTGCGCATCGCCCTCCTCACTCCAGTCAAACATCATCTGCTCGCCGACACAGACGCCCAACAGCGGCTTGCTACGCGATGCCTCCAGCAGAGCGTCCAGCAAACCGGAGGCGCGCAGCGCGCTCATGCAATCCGGCATGGCGCCCTGACCGGGCAATACGATACGGTCGGCGGCACGAATCGCATCCGGCTGACCGCTCACCTCGACCGCAGCTTCCGGGGCCGCATGCATCAGCGCCTGCGCGACCGAGCGCAGATTGCCCATACCGTAATCAACGACAACGATCTTGTTCATGGAGGAATCGGTGCTGCCGGGGAGCAGGCTGCCCGGCCGGAAGCGATCAGAGGCTGCCTTTGGTCGACGGGATGCTGCCGGCGGCACGCGGATCAAGCTCAGCAGCCATACGCAGCGCACGGCCGAAGGCCTTGAACACGGTTTCGCACTGGTGGTGCGCATTGTCGCCGCGCAGGTTGTCGATATGCAGCGTCAGTTGCGCATGGTTCACGAAACCCTGAAAGAACTCATGCGTAAGATCGACATCGAACTGGCCGATCATGGCGCGCGTGAACGGCACATTGAACTCCAGCCCGGGACGGCCGGAAAAATCGACCACCACGCGCGACAGCGCCTCGTCCAGCGGCACGTAAGCGTGACCGTAGCGGCGGATACCCTTCTTGTCGCCGATGGCCTTCGCGAACGCCTGCCCGAGCGCGATGCCGACATCCTCCACCGTATGGTGCGCATCGATATGCAGGTCGCCCTTGGCGGAGACATTCAGGTCAATCAGACCATGGCGCGCGATCTGATCCAGCATGTGGTCCAGGAAGGGCACGCCGGTATCCAGCTTCTGCTGGCCGCTGCCGTCGAGATTGATCGCGACGCGGATTTGGGTTTCGCTGGTGTCGCGGACGACTTCTGCTTTACGTTCGGTGGCCATGGTCGGGTCGGTCAGAGATTCAGGCTGGACTGCAGCGCGGCGACCAACGCCGCGTTTTCCTCGGGCGTGCTCACGGTCACGCGCAGGCAGTTTTCCAGCAGAGCGTGCATTTTACCGACATTTTTCACCAGCACCCTCTGTTGCAGCAGCCGCTCAAACACCTGCGTGCCGGTCAGGCCCGGCTGCGTGATCCGCAGCAGGATGAAATTGGCGGCGGACGGGAAAGGCTCAACGCCCGGCATGGCAGCCAAAGTGGCGGACAGTGTTGTGCGCTCGGCTCGGATGGACTCGGCCTGCGCATCGAGCACATCCGCGTGCTGCAGCAGAAAAACGGCCGTCGCTTCGGTCAGCACGTTGATGTTGTACGGCGGACGCACCTTGTCGAACTCGGCCAGCAAATCAGCAGACGCAGACATATAGCCAAGACGGATGCCGGCCAGTCCGAGCTTGGACACGGTGCGCATCACGACCATGTTCGGATGCTGCGGCAGGCGCGACATGAAGCTGTCGCCGGCGAACGGCTGGTAAGCCTCATCCACGATCACGATGCCGCTGTCGCCAACTTCGCGCAGAATCGCGAGCATGGCATCGGCATCGAACAGGTTGCCGGTCGGGTTGTTCGGATAGGCCAGGTAAGTGATCGCCGGACGGTGCTCGCGCACCGCAGCCAGCATCGCGTCAAGGTCGAGCGACAGATCAGCCTGCAAAGGCACGCCGATGAACTCCAGGCCCGCGAATTGCGCCGACATCGCGTACATCACAAAACCAGGCAGGGGCGCCAGCACCTTCGCACCGGGTTTCGCGCACGCGACCGAGACGATCGCGATCAGCTCATCCGAGCCATTGCCGAGCACGATGTCGAAACCCTCGGGCACACCCATGTGGTCGCGGATCGCGGCTTTCAGCGCGGCATAGGACGGAACGGGATAGCGATTCAGCGCCAGCGCTCCGAGATGCTCACCCAGTTTTTGCTGCAGATCCGGCGGCAGCAGGTAAGGATTTTCCATCGCGTCCAGCTTCACGAAGCCCGACGCATCCGGCACGTGATACGGCGCCAGCGCGCGCACATCGGCGCGAATGATGTTGTCAGTGACTGTCATGCGCCACTCATTTCATTCGCAGCTCGGCAGAGCGCGCATGTGCCTGCAGGCCCTCGCCATACGCAAGCTCCGCCGCGATCTTGCCGAGCGTCTGCGCACCGGCTTCGCTGACATGAATGATCGACGAGCGCTTCTGGAAGTCGTACACACCGAGCGGCGACGAGAAACGCGCGGTGCGCGATGTCGGCAGCACGTGATTCGGACCGGCGCAGTAGTCGCCGAGCGACTCGGACGAGTAACGGCCGAGGAACATCGCGCCTGCGTGACGAATCTTGTCCGCCCATTGATTCGGCTCGGTCGCCGAAATTTCGAGGTGCTCAGCGGCGATCAGATTCGCGATGTCACAGGCCTCGCTCATGTCGCGCACCTTCACCAGCGCGCCGCGATTCGTCAGCGAGGTGCGGATCACGTCCTGGCGCGGCATACCGTCGATCAGCTTGTTCACACTCGCGCGTACGCGATCCAGATAATCTGCATCCGGGCAGACGAGTATCGATTGTGCGAGTTCATCATGCTCAGCCTGCGAGAACAGATCCATCGCAATCCAGTCCGGATCGGTGCTGCCATCGGCGAGCACCAGAATTTCGCTGGGCCCGGCGATCATGTCGATGCCGACGATGCCGAACACGCGGCGCTTCGCGGCGGCCACATACGCATTGCCCGGTCCAACGATCTTGTCCACCTGCGGAATCGTCGCGGTGCCATGCGCAAGTGCGCCGACCGCTTGCGCACCACCGATGGTGAATACGCGATCCACACCGGCGATATGCGCCGCTGCGAGTACCAGCGGGTTCTTTACGCCGTCCGGTGTCGGTACCACCATGATGACCTCGGCGACGCCCGCCACCTTCGCCGGAATCGCGTTCATCAGCACCGATGACGGATACGCTGCCTTGCCACCCGGGACATAGATGCCGACCTTGTCCAGCGGCGTGACTTTCTGGCCGAGCACCGTGCCGTCGGCTTCGGTGAATTCGAAACCCTCGGAGCCGCATTCCTTCTTTTGCCGCTTGTGATACTCACGCACGCGATGCGCCGCTTCCTGCAGCGCATGCCGACGCGCATCCGGCAGGCTCGCGAGCGCAGCCTGTAACTCCGCATGCGGAATTTCAAGCGCGGCGATGCTGCCGGCATTCAGCCGATCAAAACGGTTCGTATACTCGAGCACGGCGGCATCACCGCGCGCCTTCACATCGGCGAGGATGTTCGCGGCGGCGCGGTCGATCGCCTCGTCCTCCGAAGCTTCGAAGGCAAGCACCTGCATCAGCTTCGCCTGGAAGTCGGGATCGGTAGTATCTAGCTGGCGGATGGAGACAGACATGACTTTAGTTTTCACGACGCGATGCCTTGTCAAAGGCATCAATGATGGGTTGCAGTTTCTCGCGCTTGGTTTTCAGCGCAGCCCGGTTCACGACCAGCCGCGATGAGATATCCATGATGTGCTCGACCTCGACCAGATGATTCGCGCGCAGCGTGCTGCCGGTCGACACCAGATCGACGATCGCATCCGACAGGCCGACCAGCGGGCCGAGCTCCATCGAGCCGTACAGCTTAATCAGATCGACATGCACGCCTTTGGCGGCAAAGTGCTCGCGCGCGACGTTCACGTACTTGGTCGCCACGCGCAGGCGAGCACCCTGCTTCACCGCATTCGCGTAGTCAAAACCGGCATGCACCGCGACCGACATGCGGCATTTTGCAATGTTCAGGTCGATCGGCTGGTACAGTCCCTCGCCGCCATGCTCGAGCAAGACATCCTTGCCGGCCACGCCGAAATCAGCGGCGCCATATTGCACATAGGTGGGCACATCGGATGCGCGCACGATGACCACACGAATGGCGGGATCGCTGGTCGGCAGGATCAGCTTGCGCGATTTTTCCGGGTCTTCGGTAACGACAATACCGGCCGCTTCCAGCAGCGGCAGCGTCTCGTCGAAGATGCGGCCCTTGGATAGCGCCAGCGTCAGGCTTGGGTTCATGCTTGCTCGGCTCTTCTTTACTTGATTCGTTCGATATCGGCACCCACCGCCGACAGCTTCACTTCCATCCGGTCATAGCCGCGATCGAGATGATAGATGCGGTCGACCAGGGTCTCACCCTCGGCCGCCAGGCCGGCAATCACCAGCGACGCGGATGCGCGCAAGTCGGTTGCCATCACCGGCGCGCCGACCAGCCTGGGTACACCGGTCACGATCGCCGTATGGCCATCGATCTCGATTGCTGCACCGAGACGGTTCAGTTCCTGCACATGCATGAAACGGTTCTCGAAGATTGTCTCGGCAATACGACTGGTGCCCTCGGCCACGCAATCCAGCGCCATCACCTGCGCCTGCATATCGGTCGGGAAGCCCGGATACTCGGTGGTTCGGAAGCCCACCGCTTTCGGGCGGCCCGACATCTGGACACGAATCCAGTCATCCCCGGAAGTCAGGATCACGCCCGCTTCGCGCAGCTTGTCGACTACCGCATCCAGCAGATTGGCGCGGGTATGCTTCAGCACCACGTCGCCACCGGCGGCCGCGACTGCGCACATGAAGGTGCCGGTCTCGATGCGATCCGCGATCACGCTGTGCGACGCGCCATGCAGCGCCGGCACGCCGGTCACGACCAGACGATCGCTGCCGATGCCGTCTATCTTCGCACCCATCGCGACCAGCAGATTCGCGAGGTCGGTCACTTCCGGCTCGCGCGCTGCGTTCTCGAGTTCGGTCACGCCGTCGGCGAGTGCCGCCGCCATCAGCAGGTTCTCGGTGCCGGTGACGGTAATCATGTCCGTCACGATACGCGCGCCCTTAAGTTTCTTCGCTCTGGCGTGAATGTAACCGGCCTCGATACGAATCTCGGCACCCATCGCCTGCAGGCCCTTGATGTGCTGGTCAACCGGGCGCGAGCCGATCGCGCAACCGCCGGGCAGCGATACCTTCGCCTCGCCGAAACGCGCCAGTAACGGGCCCAGCACGAGGATGGACGCGCGCATGGTCTTGACCATCTCGTAAGGCGCTTCCAGTTTCGTGATGTCGCGCCCGCACAGTTCGAGAATGCCGCCTTTGTCCTCGATGGACAGGCCCATCTGCCGCAGCAGCTTCTGCATCGTCGATACATCCTGCAGCTTCGGCACATTCGACAGCGCGAGCGTGTCGGCCGTCAGCAGGCCGGCGCACAGGATGGGCAGCGCTGCGTTCTTCGCACCGGCGATCTGAATCTCGCCGGACAGCCGCTTGCCGCCGCGGATCAGCAGCTTGTCCATCAGGCCTGGTACTCCTCGGGCGTCAATGTCTTCATCGACAGCGCATGGATCTCGGCTTTCATCCGGTCGCCCAGCGCGGCGTACACCAACTGATGGCGCTGGATCAGGCGCTTGCCGGCAAAGGCGGGCGACACGATCAGCGCGGTGAAATGCTGGCCGTCCCCGTCCACTTCGAGGTGCGTACATTCAAGACCGGAGGCGATGTAATTCTTGATCAGATCAGGTGTGGGCAGCACGATTCAACCTTTGCGTAAAAATTTTCGATTAGTGGCGCAGCTTGTAGCCACGCTTCAACAAGGTGACGGCGATCGACGACAGCGCCGCAAAAAATACCAGCACAATCGCGAGGCTGGTCAACGGCGGCACGTCGGAGTGGCCGAAGAAACCATAACGGAAGCCATCGATCATGTAAAAAAACGGATTCGCATGCGACACCGCCAGCCAGAACGGCGGTAGCGAATGCACCGAGTAGAACACGCCGGCGAGGAAAGTCGCCGGCACGATCAGGAAATTCTGGAAAGCGGCGAGCTGATCGAATTTTTCAGCCCAGATGCCGGCCAGCAGTCCCATGGTGCCGAGGATCGCCGCGCCAAGCAGCGCAAAAACCAGAATCCACAGCGGCGCAACGAAGGACAGCTTTGCGAACCAGACCGTGATCAGCAGCACACCGAGACCGACCGTGAAGCCGCGGATCATCGCCGCAATCACATACGCGCCGAACATTTCCCAGTGCGACAGCGGAGTCAACAGCACGAACACCAGGTTGCCAGTGATTTTCGACTGAATCAGCGACGATGACGAATTGGCGAATGCATTTTGCAGCACGCTCATCATCACCAGTCCGGGCGCGAGGAAGGCGGTGTACGACACGCCGGGGAAGACCTGCACATGCTCCTCCAGCACATGACCGAAGATCAGCAGGTACAGCATCGCGGTCACGATGGGCGCGGTGATGGTTTGCGTCGCCACCTTCCAGAAGCGCAGCAATTCCTTGTACAGCAGCGTGCGAAAGCCCGTCATTGGCCGCCTCCCATGATCTGGATGAACACATCCTCCAGATCCGCCTGATTCAGCTGCAGATCCTCGATGGTCAGGCCGGCCTCGCGGATCTGCGCGAGGATGGATTCGACTTCATCATGATGATTTACGCGCAGCGTATAGGCACGGCCATGCACCGGTTCGTCGGGATGAGACACCAGCGCGCGCAAGGCCGGTGGCAGCTCGCCCGCGGCCAGCTTCACTACCAGCTGCGAGCCCGAGATACGACGGATCAGCGCGGCGGTCGAGTCCAGCGCGACCACCTTGCCGGACTTCAGCATCGCGATGCGGCTGCACAGCGCCTGCGCTTCTTCGAGATAGTGCGTGGTCAGGACCACGGTGTGGCCTTCGCGATTCAGCCGGCCGATAAAATTCCACAGCGTCTGGCGCAGTTCGACATCAACGCCGGCGGTCGGCTCGTCGAGCAAGATCACCGGCGGCTTGTGCACCAATGCCTGCGCGACCAAAACGCGGCGCTTCATGCCGCCGGACAGCGCGCGCATGTTCACGTCAGCCTTCTCGGTCAGACCAAGCTCGTGCAGCACCTCGTCGATCCATGCGTCGTTGTTCGAGATGCCGAAGTAACCGGACTGCATGCGCAAGGTCTCGCGCACCGTGAAAAACGGATCGAATACCAGCTCCTGCGGCACCACGCCGATGGCCTTGCGCGCGACGCGGTAGTCCGTCACCACGTCATGGCCATGAATGCTGACCGTGCCTTCGTCAGCCCGCGCCAGTCCGGCGATGACCGAAATCAGCGTGGTCTTGCCGGCACCGTTCGGGCCGAGCAGACCGAAGAACTCGCCCTGCGCGATGTCGAGCGATACCCCGCCAAGGGCTTGCAGCGAGCCATAGCACTTCTTGACATTGTCGATACGGATGGCGGCCTTCATGGGCAGGAGCGGGAAGGAATGCGGAATGGCGCCGAGATCGGCGCAAAGTCCTTGATTATAGGGGATTTCCCGCGGACAAATGTCCGCGGTCAGCGATGCAGCAGGTGATCGACGCCGTACAGGCGCGCCAGACTCTCCAGACCGGCGGGGCGGTTCGTGAAGCGCAGGGTCAGACCATGGCTGGCCGCCGCACGCTGCCACGCGAGAAGCGCAGCCACCGCTGCCGAGTCAAAGCGCTGCAGCGACGCGAGGTCGAACTCGGTCTCGCCGGCGACCAGCGCCTCCAAGCCGCCTTGCACGGTGCCGGCAGCCTCGTCCATCGTCAGCGCATCAGGACGAAAGGCCATCTCAGCTCTTTAGCACCGGCTTCGGGGGATTCACCGACAGGCGCTTATTGCGCTCGGCCAGCGACTTGATCAGGCCGTCGATGCCGCCCTTCTGGATCTCGGCCGCAAAACTGCCGCGATACGTCTGCACCAGCCACGCTCCCAGAATATTCACGTCGATGATCTTCCAGCCATTCGGTGTTTTTTCGAGGCGGTAATTCAGCTGGATAGGCTCGCCACGCTGCTGCACCACGGCCGAACGCACCTCGACTTCGGTGTCTTCAGGCGCCATGCGCATCGGCTTGAACTCCAGGGTCTGGTTGCGAATCTGCGCGATCGCACCCGAATACGTGAAGATCAGCAGGGTCTTGAATTCTTCGGTCAGCGCGGCCTGCTGCTCAGGCGTGGCCTCACGCCAGAAACGGCCGGCCGTCATCTGCGTCATGCGCTGGAAGTTCACATACGGCAGAATCTTCGACCGCACCACTTCCATGATCCGTTGCTGATTGCCAGCCTGAACTTGCTTGTCGGTCTTGGCGATGGTCAGAATCTCTTCGCTGATTCGTCTGATCAGCACGTCCGGCGCTTCCTGCGCCTGTGCGCCGGCCGGCAACAGGGCCGCCGAGAACAGGAAGGTGACAAGAAATTTCAGCATGGTCATGAAGGTGGCCGGCAGCAGCGCAAGGCTTGATAGGCCTCTGATCATAACCAATAAGCGGCCGCCGCGCCAACGAAGCGGGCTTGCCGCAAGTCAAGCTCCGACCAACCAAGGCCGGGAATTGTCGGCCGCTATCGGGAATCCCGTCCGTCCGTGACGCGCGCCTCACGTCGCTGCAGATAGGCATCGCGGATGAACTGGTAAGGATCGAGCGCCGCCTGCTCGATCAGGTCGGTCGTGGGCAGCGCACGCGCGCGGTCATCCACCAGACGCACTGCTCTGGCTGCGTATTCGTACTCGGAGCTCATATTCAGGTAGCCGAGCGGATCGGCGTACAGATCGACCGGTTTGCCGAGGGTATCGCGCATCGTGCTCGGACCGAACAGCGGCAGCACCACATACGGTCCCGCCTTGACGCCCCAGACGCCAAGCGTCTGGCCGAAATCCTCTTCATGTTTGGGCAGTCCGAGCGGCGTGGCGACATCTGCCAGGCCGGCAACGCCGAGCGTGGTGTTCAGCAGTACGCGACCCACATCCATCGTGCCTTCGCGCGGCTTGAGCTGCAGATAATTGTTCAGCGCGGTCCACAGATCGGCGAGGTTACCGAAGAAATTCGCGGCCGTGGTTTGCACGATCTCAGGCATGTAATTCGAATAACCGCGAGCGACCGGCTTGATCAGCACCCGGTCGAGACCCGCGTTCACCGTAAATACCTTGCGATTGAAATTCTCATACGGATCCCGCGGATCAGTACCCACGCCCGGCGGTGTTGCGCAGGCGCCCAGCAGCAGCGACGCCAGTGCGATGGCGATCATTCGTTTCACTTATCTTCCCCTTTACTGCCCTCGGCCGCTTTACTGAACAAGAACTGACTGATCAGGTTCTCGAGCACGATCGCGGATTGCGTGCTCTTGACTCGGTCTCCTTCGGCGAAATTCTTGTCTTCGCCGCCGGGTTCAATCCCGATATATTGCTCGCCCAGCAGTCCCGAGGTCAGGATCTTAGCCGAACTGTCTTTCGGGAACTGCACTTCGCCCTGCATGCGCATTGTCACGGTCGCCTGAAAGGTCTTGTCGTCGAAACCGATCGCCTCAACCCGTCCGACCACCACGCCGGCGCTCTTGACCGGCGCGCGCGGTTTCAGACCGCCGATATTGTCAAAGCGCGCGACCAGCGTGTAGCCGGGACCGAAATTCATCGTGCTCAGGTTACCGACCTTCAGCGCCAGAAACATGATCGCCAGCGCGCCCAGCAGCACGAACAGGCCGACCCATACATCGAGGGATTTGCGTTGCATCTGTTTTTCCTCGTTACGAGAACATCAGCGCCGTCAGCAGGAAATCCAGCCACAGCACCATCAAAGATCCGATCACCACGGTCCGCGTGGTTGCGCGCGCGACGCCTTCAGGGGTGGCATCCGCGCGATAACCCTGATACAGCGCGATGAAGGTGACCGCAATGCCAAACACCACGCTCTTGAGCACGCCATTGCCGACATCGGCCCACACATCAACCCCACCCTGCATCTGCGACCAGAACGCGCCTTCGTCCACACCGATCATGCGCACGCCGACCACATAGCCGCCCAGCACGCCAACGGCCGAGAATACCGCAGCCAGCAGCGGCATGGCGATCACGCCGGCCCAGAAGCGCGGCGCCAGCACGCGCTTCAACGGATCAACCGCCATCATTTCCATCGCCGCGAGCTGCTCGCCGGCCTTCATCAGGCCGATCTCGGCAGTCAGCGAGGTACCGGCGCGTCCGGCGAACAGCAGCGCCGTGACCACCGGCCCCAGCTCTCGTACCAGCGACAGCGCCACCAGCAGGCCCAGGGCCTGTTCGGAACCGTATTTGTTCAGCGTGTAATAGCCCTGCAAGCCAAGCACGAAGCCGACGAACAGGCCGGATACCGCAATGATGACCAGTGAGTAATTACCAATGAAATGTACCTGGTCCGTGACCAGCCTGAAACGGCGCAGCAAGCCGCCGCTGGCCAGCATCACCGCGAGGAAGGTGCGCGCCTGCAGGCCGAGGTCGGCCAGCGCGCTTCGCACCCAGGCGCCGATCGCGGCGAGCCAGCGCGTCATGGACGCCCCGCCAGACCGAGCTGCTCGTCGATCGAGCGCCCGGGGTAATGGAAAGGCACCGGTCCGTCAGCCGCTGCGTGCACGAACTGCTTCACATAAGGATCAGAGGATGCACGCATCTGTTGCGGCGTGCCGTGCGCGACGATCCGACCCTGCGACAGGAAGTACACATAGTCAGCGATCTGGAAGGATTCATTCACGTCATGCGAGACCACGATGGACGTCGAGCCCAACGCATCATTGAGTTTACGGATCAGATTAGCGGTGACGCCCATCGAAATCGGATCCAGCCCGGCGAAGGGTTCGTCATACATGATCAGTTGGGGATCAAGGGCGATCGCACGCGCCAGCGCGACGCGACGCGCCATGCCGCCGGACAGATCACCCGGCTTCAGTGCCGCCGCGTTCGACAATCCGACCGCGTGCAGCTTCATCAGCACGAGATCCCGGATCATCGCGTCCGTCAGCGATGTGTGCTCGCGCAAAGGAAAAGCAACGTTATCGAAGACCGTCAGATCCGTGAACAGCGCGCCATGCTGAAACAACATGCCCATGCGCCGGCGCAAACGATACAGGGTCGGCTGGTCCAGCGCCGCGACGTCCTGCCCGTCCACCAGTACGCTGCCGGACTGCGCGCGAATCTGTCCGCCGATCAGACGCAACACCGTCGTCTTGCCCGACCCGGAACCACCCATCACGGCGATCACCTTGCCGCGCTCGAACTGCATGTTCAGTCCGGACAGGATAGGCCGTTCGTTGTAGCCGAAATGCAGTTCGCGGATATCGACGAGATGGGGCACGCGATGTTTTTGTAAAGTAAAGACTGGCATTGTAAATCAAGCGATCACGCGCCCGTCTGTCGCTGGCGAACAAAGTTTTCCGGATTGCGCAGGGTCGCAAGCGCGAAAAAAAGCCACCCTTACGGGTGGCTTTCCATACCAGCGCAAAGGGTGCCGAAGTTACCTTGGCAGTACCGATGAGCCCATCAGGAATTCATCAACGGCGCGCGCGCACTGGCGGCCTTCACGAATCGCCCACACCACCAGCGACTGGCCGCGACGCATGTCACCGGCCGCGAACACGGTCGGCAGCGAGGTCTGATAGCAGCCGTCGCCGTCGGTCGTTGCCTTCGCATTACCGCGCGCATCCTTGTCGATGCCGAAAGCATCGATCACCGAGCCGACCGGCGCGACAAAGCCCATCGCCAGCAGCACCAGATCCGCCTTCATCTCGAACTCGGATCCCGGCACTTCGACCATCTTGCCGTCTTTCCATTCGACGCGGGCGGCGATCAGCTTCTCGACCTTGCCGTTCTTGCCCTCGAGGCGCTTGGTGGCCACCGCGAAGTCGCGCTCACAACCCTCTTCATGCGACGACGAGGTACGCAGCTTGGTCGGCCAGTACGGCCAGACCAGTGGCTTGTTCTCCTGCTCCGGCGGCATAGGCATCAGCTCGAACTGCGTGACTGACGCTGCGCCATGGCGGTTCGACGTGCCAACGCAATCGGAACCGGTGTCACCGCCGCCGATCACGACCACATGCTTGCCGGTCGCCATGATCTGATCCTTCAGCTTGTCGCCGGCATTCACGCGGTTCTGCTGCGGCAAGAATTCCATCGCGAAGTGCACACCGTCGAGCTCACGGCCCGGCACCGGCAGGTCTCGCGGCTGCTCAGCACCACCGGTGACGATCACGGCATCGAACTCCTTCTGCAGCTGCTCCGGCGAGATGGTTTCCTTCGCCAGATTCAGAATCTCTGCCGGGAAGTCCTTGCCGACCAGCACACCGGTACGGAAGCTCACGCCTTCAGCCTTCATCTGATCGACGCGACGATCGATGTGGAACTTCTCGAACTTGAAGTCCGGAATGCCATAGCGCAGCAGGCCACCGACGCGATCATTCTTCTCGAATACGGTCACGTCATGTCCGACGCGCGCCAGCTGCTGCGCAGCGGCGAGGCCGGCCGGGCCGGCGCCGACGATCGCGACCTTCTTGCCGGTTTTGACCGTCGCCGGTTGCGGTACGACCCAGCCGTTTTCCCAGCCCTTGTCGATGATGAAGTGCTCAATCGATTTGATACCGACCGGATCACTGTTGATGCCCAGCGTGCACGCAGCCTCGCAGGGAGCCGGACAGATGCGGCCGGTGAACTCCGGAAAATTATTGGTCGAATGCAGGTTATCCAGCGCCTCGCGGTAGTTGCCGGTGTAAACGAGATCATTCCAGTCCGGGATGATGTTGTTCACCGGGCAGCCGTTGTTACAGAACGGGATACCGCAATCCATGCAACGCGCGCCCTGCACCTTGGCGTCCGCATCGGACAGATGGAGCGTGAACTCCTTGTAATGCTTCAGGCGCGAAGCCGGCGCTTCGCTGGCCTCTTGCAGGCGCTGGTATTCCAGAAAACCGGTGACTTTACCCATGTTGTTCTCTCTGCGTGATCGTTTACTTTTTCAGCGTTTGCTTACTTAAGCGCTGACTTTTTCTTTGCCCTTGCCAGCGGCGGCGAACATTTCGCCCAGCGCGCGCTTGTACTCGGTCGGGAATACCTTGACGAACTTCGTGCGCGAATTGCTCCAGTCATCCAGCAGCGTGCGTGCGATCGTGCTGCCGGTGTGCTTGAAGTGACGCTCGATCAGTCCCTTCAGAATCGCCTCATCGGTCTGGCGATCGCCACCGCGGGTCAGGCTGTGCCAGGCAGACTTCGCGACCGTCGCTTCCTGCTCGGACGCAGCCAGTACCGGCTCGAGCGCCACCATCGCCATATTGCACTTCGAAGCGAACGTGCCGTCTTCGTCGTACACATACGCGAGTCCGCCCGACATGCCGGCAGCGAAGTTACGGCCGGTGTTGCCTAGCACGACCACGGTACCGCCGGTCATGTACTCACAGCCATGGTCGCCCGTGCCTTCGACGACGGTGACTGCGCCGGAGTTACGCACTGCGAAACGCTCGCCGCCGACGCCGTTGAAGAAGGCTTCGCCGGCGATTGCGCCATACAGCACGGTGTTACCGATGATGATGTTGTCGACCGCGCGTCCGCGGAACTCGGTGTTCGGGCGCACGATGATGCGGCCGCCCGACAAGCCCTTGCCCACGTAGTCATTACCTTCGCCGACGAGATCAAAGGTCACGCCATGCGCGAGGAAGGCGGCAAACGACTGGCCCGCAGTACCTTGCAACTGGATGTGAATCGTGTCGTCCGGCAATCCGTCATGGCCATACTTCTTCGCCACCTCACCGGACAGCATCGCGCCCGCGGTGCGGTTCAGGTTCTTGATCGGCGAGATGAACGACACCTTCTCACTACGCTCGATCGCCGGCTTCGCCTGTGCGATCAGCTTATGGTCGAGCGCTTTGTCGAGACCGTGATCCTGCGTACCAACATGATGGCGCGGCTCGTCGCTGTCTTGCGGAATGTAGAAGATCTTGCTGAAGTCCAGACCCTTCGCCTTCCAGTGGCTGACCGCCTTTGACTTGTCGAGCAGGTCGGCACGGCCGATCAGCTCGTCGAAGCTGCGAATACCCAGCTGCGCCATGATCTGACGCGCTTCTTCGGCAACGAAGAAGAAGTAATTCACCACATGCTCGGGCTTGCCCTGGAACTTCGCGCGCAGCACCGGGTCTTGCGTCGCAACGCCGACCGGGCAGGTGTTCAGATGGCACTTGCGCATCATGATGCAGCCCTCGACGACCAGCGGCGCGGTCGCAAAACCGAACTCGTCCGCACCGAGCAGCGCGCCGATCACGACATCGCGGCCGGTCTTGATCTGACCGTCGGTCTGCACACGAATACGGCCACGCAGACCGTTCAGTACCAGCGTCTGCTGTGTTTCGGCCAGGCCCAGCTCCCACGGCGTACCCGCGTGCTTGATCGATGACAGCGGCGATGCGCCGGTGCCGCCGTCATGGCCGGCGATCACCACGTGATCCGCCTTGGCTTTCGCAACGCCGGCAGCGACCGTACCAACACCGACTTCGGACACCAGCTTGACCGAGATATCCGCCTTCGGATTCACGTTCTTCAGATCGTGAATCAGCTGCGCCAGATCTTCAATCGAGTAAATGTCATGGTGCGGCGGCGGCGAGATCAGTCCCACTCCCGGCACCGAGAAACGCAGCTTCGCAATATAGTCGGACACCTTATGGCCCGGCAGCTGACCGCCCTCGCCTGGCTTCGCGCCCTGCGCCATCTTGATCTGGATCTGATCGGCCGAGGTCAGGTACTCGGTAGTCACACCGAAGCGACCTGATGCGACCTGTTTGATCTTCGAGCGCAGCGAATCGCCGGCCTGCAGCTCGAGGTCTTTCTCGACACGGTCCTGCCCGATGATGGAAGCCAGCGTATCGCCCTGCTTGATCGGTATGCCGCGCAGTTCATTGCGGTAGCGCGCATCATCTTCGCCGCCTTCACCGGTATTCGATTTGCCGCCGATACGGTTCATCGCAATCGCTAGTGTTGCGTGTGCTTCGGTCGAGATCGAGCCGAGCGACATCGCGCCGGTGGCGAAACGCTTCACGATCTCTTTGGCCGATTCCACTTCATCGAGCGGAATTGCCTTGGCCGGATCAATTTTGAATTCGAACAGGCCGCGCAGTGTCATGTGACGCTTGGACTGATCGTTGATGATCTGCGCGTATTCCTTGTAGGTGCTGAAGTTGTTCGCGCGGGTCGAGTGCTGCAGCTTCGCGATCGCGTCCGGCGTCCACATATGGTCTTCGCCGCGCACACGGAACGCGTATTCGCCGCCGGCGTCCAGCGCATTGGCCAGCACCGGATCATTGCCGAAGGCCTGCTTGTGCAGGCGCAGCGCCTCTTCCGCCACCTCGAACACGCCGATGCCCTCGACATTCGACGCAGTGCCACGGAAGTACTTGTCCACCATAGGCTTGTTCAGGCCGATGGCTTCGAAGATCTGCGCGCCGCAATACGACATATAGGTCGAGATGCCCATCTTCGAGAACACTTTCAGCAGGCCCTTGCCGACTGCCTTCTGGAAGTTGTAAATCGCCTTGTCGGCCGACAGATCGCCCGGCAGGCCATTGGCCATATCCGACAGCGTATCCATCGCGAGGTAAGGATGCACAGCTTCGGCGCCATACCCTGCGAGCAGCGCGAAATGATGCGTCTCGCGCGCGGAGCCGGTCTCAACGACCAGACCGGTCGAGGTACGCATTCCCTTGCTGACCAGATGCTGATGCACAGCCGAGGTCGCGAGCAGCGCAGGGATAGCGACATGGTCTTTGTCGATATTACGGTCCGACAGAATCAGGATGTTGTGACCCGACTTCACCGCATCCACCGCTTGCGCGCACAGTGACGCGAGACGCGCCTCGACACCTTCTTTGCCCCACGCGGCCGGGTAGCAGATGTCCAGTTCAAACGAGCGGAACTTGCCGCCGGTGTGCTCGCTGATGCTGCGCAGACGTGTGATGTCTTTGTAATCGAGTATCGGCTGCGATACTTCGAGGCGCATCGGCGGATTGATGTTGTTGGTATCCAGCAGGTTCGGCTTCGGACCGATGAAGGACACCAGCGACATCACCATTGCTTCGCGGATCGGGTCGATCGGCGGGTTCGTGACCTGCGCGAACAGCTGCTTGAAGTAGTTATACAAGGGCTTGTTCTTGTTGGACATGACAGCCAGCGGCGAGTCATTGCCCATCGAGCCGGTCGCTTCTTCACCATTGGCGGCCATCGGCGCCATCAGGAATTTGAGGTCTTCCTGTGAATAGCCGAAAGCCTGCTGCCGGTCGAGCAGCGTTGCTTTTTCCGCGCGCTGCTCGGCAGTGATATTGATTTCGTCGAGCTTGACGCGCACCGACTCAATCCACTGCTTGTAGGGCTTCGCATTCGCGAAGGTGTCTTTCAATTCTTTATCGTCGATGATGCGGCCAGCTTCGAGATCGATCAGGAACATCTTGCCCGGCTGCAGGCGCCATTTCTTCACGATCTTCGAATCCGGAATCGGCAGCACGCCGGATTCCGACGCCATCACGACCAGATCATCGTCAGTCACCAGATATCGTGCGGGACGCAGGCCGTTACGGTCTAGCGTGCCGCCGATATGACGGCCATCAGTGAAAGCCATCGCGGCAGGGCCGTCCCACGGCTCCATCATCGCCGCATGATATTCATAGAAGGCGCGACGGTTGTCGTCCATCAGCGTGTGGTTTTCCCACGCTTCCGGAATCATCATCATCATTGCCTGTGCAATCGGGTAGCCGGCCATCACCAGCAGTTCAAGCGCGTTATCGAAGCACGCGGTATCCGACTGGCCTTCGTAAATCAGCGGGAACAGCTTCTTCAGATCATCGCCGAGCACAGCGGACTTCATCACGCCTTCACGCGCGCGCATCCAATTGAAGTTACCCTTGACGGTGTTGATCTCGCCATTGTGCGCCAGCAGGCGGTACGGGTGAGCCAGCGGCCACTCGGGGAAGGTGTTGGTCGAGAAACGCTGATGCACCAGCGCGAGCGCGGACACGCAGCGCGGATCTTGCAGATCCTGATAATAGACGCCCACCTGATCAGCCAGCAGCAGACCCTTGTAGACGACGGTGCGCGCCGACATTGACGGCACAAAGAACTCTTTGCCATGCAACAGGTTCAGCGCCTGAATCGCATGGCCCGACGATTTGCGGATCACATACAGCTTGCGCTCGAGCGCATCGGTCACCATGATGTCCTGACCACGGCCGATGAAGATCTGACGAATCAGCGGTTCCTTGTCGCGCACGGTGGGCGACATCGGCATCTCGCGGTTGACCGGCACATCGCGCCAGCCGAGCACCACCTGACCTTCGGCGTGCACCGCGCGTTCAATTTCCTGCTCGCACGCGAGGCGCGAAGCCTGTTCTTTCGGCAGGAACACCATGCCCACGCCATATTCTCCCGGCGGCGGCAGCGTCACGCCCTGCTTGGCCATTTCTTCGCGGTAGTAGGCGTCTGGAATCTGGATCAAGATGCCCGCGCCATCGCCCATCAGCGGATCGGCACCGACCGCGCCACGATGGTCGAGATTTTTCAGGATCTGCAGTCCCTGCTCAACGATCGAATGGGTTTTCTGGCCCTTAATATGGGCAATGAAGCCGACGCCGCAAGCGTCATGTTCGTTCTGAGGATCGTAAAGGCCTTGCGCTTGCATTGCGGGACTCCAAAACATTGGACGGGATCGAGAGGATAGTGCAATGCAATACACGATTCAATCAAAATAATTAGGGTCGGAACCTATTTAACTTTGGCCTCAAACTGGTGCGCATTTAATTGGGGACAGATTGGTGATGATGCGGGCCTGCGCGGCTATGCACCAAAGCTTGCATGGAAGCGCAGACGTCAACAATGTCACCGGCCGGAAAGGATGGCGCTCAGGATTCCGGCAACGCCGCCGGCTTGCCGGGCCGGCCCCGGCGTGCCGGCTGCAAGCGGCGCGGCGTCAATTTGGCCAGCCGGGCCTTGAAGGCCTCCGAGCCGAGCACCCAGCCCTTGTGCGTCGCCTCTTCGATCGCTTGCGCCAGCTTGTGGTCCAGAGGAATCGCGCACTGCTGCTGGTAACTGGCTTCGCGATCGAAAGGTGTGTTGCCCAGCGCCCAATAGGCGGGATGGTCGGTCAGCCAGGGCTGGCGGCGCAGCCCGACATGATGCGCATGACTGGACCAGTCAAAGGACGCCATGTCGGCGCACAGCCCGGCCTGCAGCGGCAACTGCTCGATCAGGCGCGCGCAATGGGCGAAATGGGTGTCGGCGTCGATTACGGTGGTGCGATAGCGGCCTTCCCACAGGCTGCCGCTGCGGCGATGCCGCGTATTGAAGTAAGGCACATAGAGGCGGCCAACGGCCTGCATCATCTTGCCGAGCCCGCTGTCATCGGACGGGGTGACCAGTAAATGCACGCGGTTCGGCAGCAATGCGTAGGCATGAATCGCAACGCGGTACCTGCGTGCCGCGTCGCGCAATCCATCAAGGTAGTACTGATAGTCGGCGTCATCAATGAACACGGATTGTTCATTGTTGCCGCGCGCGATCACATGATGCAGGTGGTTTGGTACGACCAGCCGCGGAAGTCGCGCCATGCCTGCACCCGATCAGAGGAAAAGCTTAGAACGGAATGTCGTCGTCTTCGATATTGATGTTCGACGGCTGACGGGCCGGAGCACGGGCGGGTGCCTGCGCCGGTGCGCGCGACGCGCCACCACCATTACCGCCGCCATTACCACCACCATAAGCACCGTCATCCATCGATGCGGCGCCACCGCCCATGCCCTGACGGCTGCCGAGCATCTGCATCGAATCCGCAACGATTTCAGTCGAGTACTTTTCGACGCCATCCTTGTCGGTGTACTTGCGCGTGCGCAGCTTGCCTTCGATATAGACCTGCGAACCCTTCTTCAGGTACTGGCCAGCGATCTCGGCCAGCTTGCCGAAGAAAGAAATGCGATGCCACTCGGTCGCTTCTTTCTGCTCGCCGGTCGCCTTGTCTTTCCACTTGTCGGTGGTGGCTACCGCAATGTTCGTGATCGCATCGCCGCTGGGCATGTAGCGTGTTTCAGGATCGCGCCCGAGGTTGCCGACGATGATGACCTTGTTGACGGATGCCATGCGAATCTCCCGTGAGGAATGCAGAATGAAGAATTGAAAGTGCGCGAAAAATCAGGCGGGCGCCGCAACTGGCTTCGCGCGGCGCGGCAGGCGCTTCATGGAAGACGCCATTATAAGCCAGGCCACCGTGACGCCACAGCCGGCAGTGAACACCGCCGGACCGCCGACATGCTGCGCCAGCCAGCCGCCACCGGCGCCGCCAGCGAACAGGCCGATAGCCTGCATCGTGTTGTAGACACCGAGCGCCGCGCCGCGCGCGCCGGCCGGTGCCAGCCGCGATACCAGCGATGGCTGACTCGCCTCGAGAATGTTGAACGCCACGAAAAAAGCCAGCAGCAAGGACACCAGCATACCGACCGAGAGTTCCGCCTGTGCGACAGCCGCACGCAGACCCAGCTCGACCAGCAGCAGCAACAGAATCGCCGACACAAACACCATCTTCATCTGGCCGCGCTTCTCGCCGAGAAAAATCGGCGGCAGCATCAGCACGAACGAGGCCAGCACCACCGGCAGATAGATTTTCCAGTGCTGATCAACCGCCATGCCACCTGCATTCACCAGCACATGGGGCAGCACGACAAACATCGACATCTGGATCGCGTGCAGCGCGAACACACCGAAATTCATGCGCAGCAGTTCGGGATCAGCCAGCACCTGCGCAAAGGATGCCGTCTCCGGCGGTCGTGGCGGCGCCTGTGGCACGATGAACAGCACCACGCCAATCGCCGCCGCGGCCAGCAGCGCGACGAACAGGAACATGCCGCTCATACCGATGCTCGCGTACAGCAGCGGAGAAACTACCAGCGACGCCGCATAAGTCAGACCAATCGAGCCGCCGACCAGCGCCATCGCCTTGGTGCGATGCTCTTCTCGTGTCGAGTCGGCGATCAGCGCGGTCACCGCCGCAGACACTGCACCGGCACCCTGCACCGCGCGGCCGATGATCACCCAAATCACATGCGTATCGATCGCAGCAATCAGGGAACCCAGCACAAACAGCAAGAGTCCGATCACGATGATGCGCTTGCGTCCGTAGCGATCAGAGGCCATACCGAACGGTATCTGACCGAACGCCTGAGTCAGGCCGTACATGCCCATGGCCAGACCGACCAGCGTGGCATCATCGCCGCCGGGCAGCGATTGCGCGTGTACCGCGAACACCGGCAGGATCAGGAACAGCCCGAGCATGCGCAAGCCGAAGATTGACGCGAGCGACACCGCTGCCCTGACCTCGACGGGACTCATGCGGTTCGACAGGCTTTCGGAAGCTGAGGACATAGGCGAGTTTGCGGCTCAGACGCCACGCAAGCGCGCGCCACAAGCAGGGAATAAACAGGATTTGAAAACCCGCTATAGTAGCAGGTTGACCCCTACCCGCTGATCGGGAATTTTTGCAAAAGAGCACAGATCCCGATCACCAACCAGGCTACGACATGGAAGAAATCCGCATTCGGGGCGCCCGCACCCACAATCTGAAGAACATCAGTCTGGACCTACCCAGGGACAAGCTGATCGTCATTACCGGACTGTCCGGTTCGGGTAAATCGTCGCTCGCCTTCGACACGCTGTACGCGGAGGGTCAGCGACGTTATGTGGAATCGCTGTCGGCCTATGCGCGACAGTTTCTGCAGCTGATGGAAAAGCCGGACGTGGACCTGATCGAAGGACTGTCGCCGGCCATCTCGATCGAGCAGAAAGCGACCTCGCACAATCCGCGCTCGACCGTCGGCACGGTGACCGAAATTCATGACTATCTGCGCTTGCTGTATGCGCGCGTCGGCACACCCCACTGCCCTGAGCATCCGGAGAATCCGCTGGCCGCGCAATCGGTGTCGCAGATGGTTGACGCGGTGCTGGCCATGCCGGAGGACACGAAGCTGATGATCCTCGCGCCGGTGGTTGCCAACCGCAAGGGCGAGCACAGCGATCTGTTCGAACAGATGCAGGCGCAGGGTTTCGTCCGCTTCCGGATTCAGAGCGGCACCGGCGCGGCGAAGATTTATGAAGTCGATGACCTGCCTAAGCTGAAGAAAACTGAGAAGCACACGATTGACGTCGTCATCGATCGTGTGAAGGTACGCGCTGATATCAAGCAGCGACTCGCTGAAAGCTTCGAGACCTCGCTGCGACTGGCGGACGGCCGCGCGATCGCGCTCGAGATGGACAGCGGCAAGGAACAGGTGTTCTCGAACAAATTTGCGTGCCCGACCTGCGGCTATTCGCTGCAGGAGCTCGAGCCGCGGCTGTTTTCGTTCAATAACCCGATGGGTGCGTGCCCGGAATGCGATGGCCTCGGTCATATCGAGTTCTTCGACCCGAAACGCATTGTCGCTTTCCCGAATCTGTCGCTCGCATCCGGCGCGGTCAAGGGCTGGGACCGTCGCAATCAGTTCTATTTCACGATGTTGTCCTCGCTCGCGAAGCACTACGAATTCGATATCGACACGCCTTTCGATCAGCTACCGGCGAAGGCGCAAGATGTGGTGCTGTACGGCTCGGGCAAGGAAAAGCTGCCGTTCGCGTACATCAACGAGCGCGGCCGCACGGTGATGCGAGAGCACACCTTCGAGGGCGTTGTGATTAATCTCGAGCGCCGCTACCGGGAAACCGATTCGATGGCGGTCAAGGAAGAGCTCGCCAAGTTCATCAATGAAAAAGAGTGCCCGGAATGTCAGGGCGCGCGACTGCGCGTCGAGGCGCGCCATGTGATGGTCGGTACCGGCAGCCAGAGCCGCGCGATTTATCAGATTGCCGAACTACCGCTGCGCGATACGCTGGACTTCTTTGAACGCCTGAAACTCAAGGGCGCCAAAAAAGATATCGCAGACCGCATCATCAAGGAAATCGTCGCGCGCCTGCGCTTCCTGAATAACGTCGGACTCGACTATCTGTCACTCGACCGCAGCGCCGATACCCTGTCCGGCGGCGAAGCGCAGCGTATCCGGCTCGCGTCGCAGATCGGCTCCGGCCTGACCGGCGTGATGTATGTGCTCGATGAGCCGTCGATCGGCCTGCACCAGCGCGATAACGATCGCCTGATCGCGACGCTGAAGCATCTGCGCGACCTCGGCAATACAGTGCTCGTGGTCGAGCATGACGAGGATGCGATCCGTTGCGCAGACCACGTCGTCGACATGGGCCCGGGCGCCGGCGTGCATGGCGGCGAAGTGATCGCGCACGGCACGCTGCAGGACATCCTGAAGAACAAGCACTCGCTGACTGCGCAATACCTGAACGGCACGCTCGCGATCGAGATGCCGCCGCAGCGCACACCGGCGGATCCGAAGAAAAAGCTGCTGATCAAAGGCGCGCGCGGCAATAATTTGAAGAAGGTCACGCTGGACCTGCCGGTTGGTCTGCTCACCTGCGTCACCGGCGTGTCCGGCTCAGGCAAATCGACGCTGGTCAATGACACGCTGTACCACGCACTGGCGCGCCATTTATACGGCTCGCAAACCGAGCCGGCGGAGTATGACACGATCACTGGCCTCGAACACTTCGACAAGGTGATCGCGGTCGATCAGGCGCCGATTGGTCGCACGCCGCGCTCGAACCCGGCGACCTACACCGGTGTGTTCACGCCTATTCGTGATCTGTTCTCAACGGTGCCGCAAGCCAAGGAACGCGGCTATTCAGCCGGTCGCTTCTCGTTCAACGTGAAAGGCGGCCGCTGTGAAGCCTGTCAAGGCGATGGCGTGTTGAAAGTCGAGATGCACTTCCTGCCCGATGTGTACGTGCCCTGCGACGTCTGTCACGGCAAGCGCTATAACCGCGAGACGCTCGAGGTACAGTACAAGGGCAAGAACATCACCGACGTGCTGGAAATGACGGTCGAAGATGCGCATGCCTTCTTCAAGCCGGTGCCGCTGATTGCGCGCAAGCTGCAAACCCTGCTCGATGTCGGCCTCGGCTATATCCGCCTCGGCCAGAGCGCGACCACGTTGTCGGGCGGCGAGGCGCAGCGCGTGAAGCTGTCACTGGAATTGTCGAAACGCGATACCGGACGTACGCTGTACATCCTCGATGAGCCCACTACCGGACTTCACTTCCATGACATCGCGCTGCTGCTGAAGGTCATCCATCGGCTACGCGATCAGGGCAATACGGTCGTGATCATTGAGCATAACCTCGACGTGATCAAAACCGCTGACTGGGTCATCGACCTCGGCCCCGAAGGTGGTGCGGGAGGCGGCCAGATTATTGCCAGTGGTACGCCGGAAGAGGTTGCAAAAAGTGCGACAAGTTTCACCGGCCGCTACCTGTCGGCGATGCTGACGACGAAGAAAGAGAAGAAACGCGCCTGATCAGGATGGGATGGTAAAAGCTACATGCCCATCCACAGCCCGAGCGGGACGAAGACCAGCGCCGCCAGATTGCCGATCATCGCAATCGCGGCAACCTTGTCGGGCTCCTGCTCGTAGGCCTCAGCGACCATGAAGCTGAACACGGCCGGTGGCAGCGCAGCGAACAGGTACATCTGCGCGCGCTGCATCGCCGTCAGCGCCAGCCAGCTGTCCAGCGCCCAGGCGATGGCCAGTCCCGCCAGCGGGCAGACCACGGCACCGATGACGCCGATGCGCCAGTGACCGAAGCTGACGCCGACCATGCGCACGCCGAGCGCAATCAGCATCAGCGGAATCGTCGCCTCACCCATCAGCCGTAGCGCGGTCATCAGCATAGGCGGCAGACTGATCTTTGCGATCGCAAACAGCATACCGAGCATCATCGCCAGCATCATTGGATTGGCCAGCATGCGCAGCGTCGACAGGCCTGCTCCTTGCCGTCCGCTCTGCATGATCCAGATACCGACGGTGAAATACACCAGCGTGCCGGCCATGAACATCGCGACCGCCTCCGGCAGCACCGCCGCGCCGAATGCCAGCACCGCGAGCGGCAAGCCCATATTGCCGCAATTGTTGTAAATCATCGGCGGCACGAAAGTGCGCACGTCATAGCCGAGCAGGCGGGCGATCGGCCACGCGATCACGCCGGAACCGAGCGAGATCAGCACACCGGCAAGAATCAGCGGCAGGTTGGCGCTGACGTCAAAATCCTTCGATGCCAGTGCGGAAAACAGCAGCAGCGGCGCCAGCAACTCGACATTGACGCGGTTAACCCCGGCCATGTCCTCAGTGACCTGAGCGCCGCGCAGGCGGGCATACCCATAGCCGACTGCGGCCATCAGGAACACGGGCAGGATCACGCCCGCTATACGTGTGAAGACTTCCATGAGGTCGGGATCAGAGCAAACGCTTCTCGGCGCGCTCGACGGCCTCGGCAGTACCACGCAGCACGACGACGTCGCCGGCTTCGAGACGGGTATCAGGTGAAAACGCGAGTCGGGTTTTCCCGCGGCGCACAGCAGTCACCTCGGCGCCCATTTCAGACAGGCCGAGATCCGAAAACTGCTGGCCGATCGCCGCAGCGCGGTCACGCAGCGGCACCGAGTGCAGCCGGACCTGCAGGTGATCATCATCATCGGCCGCATCACCGGCACCGTGGAAGTAACCGCGCATCGATGCATAGCGCTCGCCGCGCACGCGCTGCACGCGCTGCACCACGCGCCGCACCGGTACGCCCAGCATCAGCAGCGCATGCGAAGCCAGCATCAGGCTGCTCTCGATCGTCTCGGGAACCACCTCGTCGGCACCACCGGCGCGCAGCTTCTCCAGATCGGTGTCATCGATGCTGCGCACGATCGCCGGCAGCGTCGGTGCCAGCTCATTGGCAAAATGCAGGGTCTTCAGCGCGGACTGCGTATCGGCATAGGTGATCACCAGCGCAGACGCGCGATGGATACCGGCGGCAATCAGGCTCTCGCGCCGCGACGTGTCACCATAGGACACTTTCGCGCCCGCCGCGGCCGCCTCCTGCACGCGCTGCGGATCGAGGTCAAGCGCGTGATACGGAATGTTTTCTTCTTCCAGCAGTCGCGCGATGCTCTGACCGGTACGGCCAAAACCAGCGATGATCACGTGCTTCTCTTCGGCCATCGTGCGTGTCGCGAGACTGGTCAGCGCCAGCGATTGCTGCATCCATTCATTGCGCGACAGCCGCATCACGATGCGGTCCGCATTTGCGATCACGAACGGTGTAGCCAACATCGACAGCACCATCGCTGCCAGAATGAGTTGCACAAGACTGGCGTCGATCACATGCAGCGCACCGGCTTCGCTGAGCAGCACGAACCCGAACTCACCACCCTGCGCCAGACCGAGGCCGGTGCGAATTGCGGTGCCCGGCGATGCGCCGAACAGCCGGGTCAGCAGCGCAATCAGACCGAACTTCAGCGCGAACGGAATCAGCAGCAGCGCCAGTACCAGCAGCAGGTTGTCGAATACCAGCGCCATGTCGAGCATCATGCCGACGGTAATGAAGAACAAGCCGAGCAGTACATCACGGAAGGGCTTGATGTCTTCTTCCACCTGAAGACGGTATTCGGTTTCGGAGATCAGCATGCCGGCGATGAACGCGCCGAGCGCTAGCGACAGTCCGGCGATCTCGGTAATCCAGGCAGCGCCAAGGGTGATCAGCAGCAGGTTCAGCATGAACAATTCCTGCGAACGTCGCTGCACCACAATCTTGAACCAGCGACGCAGTAGCACCTGACCAAAGGACAGCAATAGCGTCAGCACGAACACCGCTTTCAGCGCGGCCATGCCGAGATCTTCGACCATGTCAGCGCCCGGATGACCCAGCGCAGGAATCAGGATCAGCAGCGGCACCACCGCCAGATCCTGGAACAACAGGATCGCGGTAATGCGGCGCCCGTGCTCGCTCTCAAGTTCCAGCTTTTCGGTCAGCAGCTTCAGCACGATCGCGGTCGACGACATCGACAACGCACCACCGAGCGCAAACGCCGCCACCCAGTTCATCTCGATGTATTGCGGCAGCAGTTTGGCCAACAACAGGCCGCCACCCAGCGTCATCACAATGGTCAGCACCACCTGCGCCATGCCGAGCCCGAACACATTGCGGCGCATTGACTTGAGTTTCGGCAGCGAGAATTCGAGCCCGATGGAGAACATCAGGAATACCACGCCGAACTCGGCCAGCGTATGGGTGGAGGTGCTGTTGGACGCCAGCCCCAGCGCGTGCGGTCCGATCAGCACGCCGACCGACAGATAACCCAGCATCGGCGGCAACTGCATCATGCGGAATACCACCACGCCGAGCACGGCGGCGACCAGCAGGATCAGCGTGATTTCGAGGGCGGAGTAGATGGGCACAGAGCGCTTTACCAGGTCAGGAAACCGGCCGCCAAACGGAAGAATTCTTGCGTCTGGCAGGTTTTTTGCTTTAAGTATTGGGCTATACTCTGCTCATGAGTGTAACGCATGACAAAGATTCCCCGAAGCATTTTGATAACGCGGCTGCATCGCGTGCGTTGCAACTGGCCAGCCAGACACTCGAGATCGAAGCCGAAGCGATTCTTGCGCTGAAGGCCAGGCTGAGCACCGGCCCTGATGGCGATGCGTTCGCCAAAGCTATCGCGCTGCTGATGGCCTGTCGCGGCCGCGTGGTGGTGTCCGGCATGGGGAAATCCGGCCACATCGCGCGCAAGATCGCTGCCACACTGTCGTCGACCGGCACACCGGCGATGTTCGTGCATCCGGCCGAGGCCGCCCACGGTGACCTCGGCATGGTGACCGAGGCCGACGCCGTGATCGTCATCTCCAATTCCGGCGAATCCGACGAGCTGATGGCCATCGTGCCGGTCATCAAGCGTCTCGGCGCAACCCTGATTTCCATGACCGGCCGCCCGCAATCCACGCTGGCCGGACTGGCCGATGTGCATCTGGATATCGGCGTCGCACGCGAAGCCTGCCCGCTGAATCTGGCACCGACCGCCAGCACCACGGCGACGCTGGCGATGGGCGACGCGCTTGCAGTCGCCTTGCTGGATGCGCGTGGCTTTCGCGAGGAAGACTTTGCGCGCTCGCATCCAGGCGGCGCGCTTGGCCGCCGTCTGCTGACCCATGTCAGTGATGTGATGCGCAGCGGCGATGCCTTGCCGATGGTGCCTCCGGACATGCCCTTGCCGGAGGCGCTGCTCGAGATCACGCGCAAGGGCATGGCAATGACCGCAGTCGTCGATCACGACCAGCAGGTACTCGGCATCTTCACGGACGGTGATTTGCGACGCCTGATCGAGATCGGCAAGGATTTTTCTCGCACACCGATTCGCGACGTGATGCATGCGAATCCGCGCGTGGTCGGCCCTGAGCAGCTCGCGGTCGAAGCAGTCGAACTGATGGAGCAATTCCGAATTAATCAGGTCCTGGTGACCGAAGCCAATGGCACGCTCGTTGGCGCGCTGCATATCCATGACCTGACGCGGGCCAAGGTGATCTGATGACTGCCGGCGCACTCCAGCTCATGACAGAACGCGCAAAGCGCGTGAAGCTGATGATCTTTGACGTCGACGGCGTGCTGACCGATGGTGGCCTGCGCTATGGCGCTGACGGCGAGACCCTCAAGACCTTCAATGTGCTCGACGGCCAGGGCATCAAGATGCTGCAGCAATCCGGCGTGAAGGTGGCGATCATCAGCGCGCGTAATTCGGCCATCGTCGCGCGCCGCGCGTCCGATCTCGGTATTGCGGTGTTGCGGCAAGGGGTACACGACAAACGCGCCGCATTCGAGCAGGTGCTGGCCGAACAGGGTCTGGCGCCGACCGATGCGGGCTTCATGGGCGATGACGTGATCGACCTGCCGGTGATGACCCGTGTGGCTTTCGCCGCCAGTGTGCCGAACGGTCATCCTGAAGTCCGCTCCCGCGCGCACTATGTCAGCGAAGCCGGTGGCGGTCGCGGTGCGGTACGCGAAGTGTGTGATGTCATCCTGCGAGCGCAGGGTCACTATGAGGCGGCGCTGGCGCCGTATCTGGCATGAATGAGCCGGCACGCACCCGCTGGCCGGTACTGCTGACACTGGCGTTCATGCTGCTGCTGGCCGGCGGCAGCTTCTGGCTACTGAAACGCTCCGAGCCGTCGGCCGACGGCGCGCCCGTCGATGCGCGTCGTGGCTTGCCGGATTACACGATGCATGATTTCCGCTACGTGAACGTGGCGCCGGGTGGCAAGCTGAGTTATCTGGTGGAGGGCGAGCAGCTCGATCACTATCCGGACAGCGACGACAGCACGATACGCCAGCCGCGAATGACCCGCTACGCTGTAGACAGGCCGCCGATGACGCTGCGCGCGGCGTCGGCGCGTATCAATGGCGATCACAGCGAGATTCATCTGCATGATCAGGTCTTGCTGCGCCGTCCGCAGGCTGGCCAGGCCGGCGAACTGACCGTGAATTCCGACTATATGCTGGTGCTGACGAAAAAAGACCTGGTGACATCCGATCGCGCGGTGCAGGGGCGACAGGGCTCATCGACGATCCGAGGTACCGGCATGGTCGCGGACAACGCGCAGCGCACGCTGAACCTGAAAAGCCAGGTCAGCGCGACCTTCTACCAACCTCCCCGGGCAAAACCATGAACAAGCGCCTACGATCGATACTCGCGTCGCTGCTACCGGCGACATTGCTGTGCACCGCAGCCGGCGACGGGCTGGCCGAACGGGCCGACCGCGACAAGCCGACCAATGTCGAGGCCAACCAGATGTTCTACGACGAGACCAAGCAAACAAATACCTTCATCGGTAACGTGGTGCTGACACGCGGAACGATGGTGATGCACGCAGAGAAAATGGTGATTCGTCAGGATGCGGCCGGCTACCAGTTCGCAACGGTGTACGCGGCACCCGGCGGTCTTGCCACCTTCCGGCAGAAGCGCGATGGCGGCAAGGATTTATGGATGGAAGGCCAGGCCGGCGACCGCATCGAGTACGACACCAAGACCGAAGTCGCGAAGCTGTTCAGACAGTCAAAGGTAAAAATGCTGGACCGCGGCAAAGTCACCGACGAGGTCGAGGGTGAATACATTGCGTATGACACGCGCGCCGAGTTCTACACCGTGAACAATACCGCGAGCGGCGAGAGCAAGCCCGGTGGCGGCCGTGTGCGCGCGACGATGCAACCGCGGGAAAAAGACAGCAAGAGCGATGACAAATAAGGCGATCAGCACACTGCAGGTACGCCACCTGCAAAAGAGCTATGGCGCGCGTCAGGTGGTGCAGGACGTGTCGCTGGATGTCGCCAGCGGCGAGGTGGTCGGACTGCTCGGGCCGAATGGCGCGGGCAAAACCACGTCGTTTTACATGATCGTCGGGCTGGTGCCGTCCGAGGGCGGCGAGATACGGCTCGATGATGAGCGCATTTCGGAGCAGCCTATCCACCGCCGCGCCGAGCGTGGTCTGTCCTACCTGCCGCAGGAAGCGTCGGTGTTCCGCAAACTATCGGTCGAGGACAATATCCGCGCCGTGCTGGAGCTGCAGAAGGCCGATGGCAAGCCGCTGTCGCGCGAAGAGATCGAGCGCCGCCTGGACACGCTGCTGGACGAATTGCAGATCAGTAAGCTGCGCGGCAATCCCGCGCTGTCACTGTCCGGCGGAGAACGCCGGCGCGTCGAAATTGCGCGCGCACTGGCGACCAGCCCGCGCTTCATCTTGCTCGACGAACCGTTTGCCGGCGTCGATCCGATTGCGGTGATCGAGATTCAGCGCATCGTGCGCTTCCTGAAAGAGCGCGGCATCGGCGTATTGATCACGGATCATAACGTGCGTGAGACGCTGGGCATCTGCGACCGCGCGTACATCATCAATCAGGGTTCCGTGCTGGCCTCGGGCAGTCCGGAGGAAATCATTGGCAATGAATCGGTGCGTCGGGTTTATCTCGGCGAACATTTCCGCATGTAAGCCCGAGGCCCATGAAACAAACCCTCCAACTCCGTGTTTCACAGCATCTGGCGCTAACGCCGCAGCTGCAGCAGTCAATACGTCTGCTGCAGCTGTCGACGCTGGAACTGCATCAGGAGCTGGAGCAGATGCTGACCGACAATCCGCTGCTTGAGCGGCTGGATGATCCGCTGGATCATTCGATACGCCTGCTCGGCGATGGCGCGATCAGCTCGGCACCGACCTCGCCGGCATCCACAGACTCTCCGGCCGAAGGCGAGGCTGGCGCCGAACCCGCGTACGAGGCAGCCGGCGCTGCCGAGGGTGGTGAGGAAGGCGGCGCCAGCGGTGACGCCGACTGGAGCTTCGACGACGTGTCACGGTCGTCGAAAGCGCCCGAGGATGACAACGCGCGGCCGCAACTGGAAGCGCATGAGACCACGCTGCGCGAGCATTTGCTGGAGCAGCTGGCCGTGACTGTGGACAACCGTCGTGATCGCGCGCTGGTCGAGCTGCTGATCGATGCGCTCGACGACAACGGCTACCTCGAAGAGTCGCTGGAAGAGATTCTGGCCCGCCTGCCCGAGGAGCTGGAACTCGAGATGGATGACCTGCAGGTAGCGCTGAAGCTGCTGCAGAGTTTCGATCCGGCTGGGGTAGGCGCGCGTAATGCGTCGGAGTGCCTCGCGATCCAGATCCGCCGGATGGAGAAAGTCCCCTTCGTCACCCGCCGCATGGCGCTGACGCTGGTGGAAAATCACCTTGAACTATTCGCGCAGCGCGAGTTCAACAAATTGAAAAAGCTGCTGGACTGCGATGACGAGGATTTGCGTGAAGCGCAGGCGGTAATCCGTAACTGCAATCCGCATCCGGGCGCGCCGTACGCGGGCGATGCGTCGGACTATGTGGTACCGGACGTCATTGTCAAACGCGCAAAGAACGGCTGGCAGGTCAGCCTGAACCGGGACGTGATGCCGAAGCTGCGGGTCAATGCGATGTACGCGAACATCCTGAAGCAGAATAAAGGCGAGGGCTCGCTATCGTCACAACTGCAGGAAGCCAAGTGGCTGATCAAAAATATGCGGCAACGCTTCGATACGATCTTGCGCGTTGCACAAGCGATCGTGGAGCGGCAGCGCAATTTCTTCTCCCATGGCGCAGTCGCGATGCGGCCTCTTGTGCTGCGTGAAATTGCTGATACACTGGGCCTGCACGAAAGCACTATTTCTCGCGTCACCACGCAGAAATACATGCTCACGCCGCACGGCATGTTCGAGTTGAAGTACTTCTTCGGCAGCCACGTGGCGACTGAGGCCGGTGGTGAAGCGTCATCGACAGCGATACGTGCGTTGATCAAGCAACTGATAGGAGCGGAGGATCCGAAACACCCGTTTTCCGATAGCAAGATCACGGACATGCTGGCTGAACAGGGAATGGTTGTCGCGCGACGCACGGTGGCCAAGTACCGCGAGGCGCTGAAGATTCCGCCCGTTAACCTCCGCAAATCCCTCTGATCCGTCGCTATCCCAATGCGCGCCTGTTCTGCAGGCAAAGATTCCAGAGTTTTTAACCGTTGCTGCGTTCCCCGGACGGAGCGCCCGGAACCTCCAGCAACGCCATGCCAAGGAGTGCTGTGTATGAATCTCAAGATCAGCGGTCACCATCTGGAACTGACTCCCGCGCTCAGGGAGTATGTGCAAAACAAGCTAGAGCGCATCAAACGACACTTCGACAACGTGATTGATGTCACGGTCCTCCTCGCCGTCGATGGCAACACCGAAAAAGACAAGCGGCAGCGCGCGGAAATCAATGTCCATATGCGCGGCAAGGATGTGCATGTCGAGAGCGAAGCGCAGGACATGTACGCGGCGATTGACCTGCTGATGGACAAGCTGGACCGGCAGGTGCTCAAGCACAAGGACAAGATCCAGGATCACCAGCACGCGGGAATGCGCGGCTATGACGGGGAAGCGGAAGCGGCCTGAACATCGATCCGGAACCATCAAAGGGCGCTTCGGCGCCTTTTTTTGTTGTGCCCGGTATTCCTCAGCATTTCGCTACACTTCCGGCTGTCGTTTTAATTTTCACCCTCGTTCGCATGACCGACCTGATCCACACTGACATTCGCCGGCACACCGGCATCATCACGCTGAACCGCCCGGCCGCGCTGAACTCACTGAACCTCGACATGGTGCGCGCGATGACCGCGACGCTGCTGGCCTGGCGCGACGATCCGCGCGTGTCCTCGGTGCTGGTCAAAGGCAGCAGCGAGCGCGCTTACTGCGCCGGTGGTGACATCCGTTTCTTTCATCAGAAAGGCAGCGCCAGTGCGACCGGTGGCGCGGCGCTGATCGAGGACTTCTTCACCGAAGAATATGCGCTCAACTATCTGATTCACACCTATCCGAAGCCCTATGTCGCGCTGATGGACGGTGTGGTGATGGGCGGCGGCATGGGTATCGCCCAGGCAGGACCGCAGGCGCGCGTGCGTATCGTGACTGAGCGCACGAAAATGGCGATGCCGGAAACCGGTATCGGCTTCTTCCCCGATGTCGGCGGCGGATGGTTCCTGTCGCGCGCGCCCGGCCAACTGGGCACCTATCTTGGCGTCACCGGTGAAGTGATCGGCGCTGCCGATGCGCTGTATGCAAAACTGGCCGACCTGTTCGTGCCGGGACCAGCGCTGGCCGAACTGGAAGAAGCGATCATCCACGGCGAGGACGCGCGTACGACGGCACAGACATTTGCCGCCCGCTTCGCATCGCAAATTGATCCTTTACACAGCCGGCTGGCGCAGAACCACGCTGCGATCGACCGTCATTTCGCGCTGGATTCGGTGCCCGCGATCATCGCCTCACTATCCGCTGACGATAGCGAATTCGCGCAGGCCACACTGGCAACCATGCATAAACGCTCGCCGCTGATGATGTGCGTCGTGCTCGCGCAGCTACGACGCGCGACGCATCTCGACATTGCGGACTGCCTGCGGTTGGAGCGTACGATGGTAAGGCGCTGCTTTGAGCATGGCGAGGTGATCGAAGGCGTGCGCGCACTGGCGATCGACAAAGATCACGCGCCGCAGTGGCAGCCGTCAACCCTGACAGCAGTGACGGCGGATCAGGTCGAGAAGTTCTTTGACAGCGCGTGGCCGGATTATGCGCATCCCTTGAGAGATTTGCGATGAATGAAGTTCAAATCTCATCCACCGCAAACAGCCGTCGATACTCGCGCATCGCATAACGGTCGGTCATGCCGGCAATGTAATCAGCCACGCAGCGTGCCTGCGCAAGGATATCGTTGCCGTCACTCTGATAATCCGGCGGCAGCAGCTGCGGGCCGGACAGGAAGATACCGAACAGATCGGTCACGATACGGCGTGCCTTGCTCGTCATCCGATTGACCTGATAGTGCTGGTACAGGTTCTTGCGCAAAAACCGTTTCAGTTCCTGAGCTTCGTGTTTCATCGCGTCGGAGAACGCAATCAGCGGCGGCGCATTGCGAACCTCCTCGACGGACTGCACGCCGGCGGCAGCAATGTTCGCGCGTGACGCATCGATCAGGTCCACCACCAGCGCATTGATCATGCGCCGCACGGTTTCATTGATCGCGCGCCGGCCGCTAATGCCCGGGAACTGCTGCTGCACTTCGGCAGAAAATCGTGCATACAGACCGACTTCCTTCAGCTGCTCGACCGTCAGCAGGCCTGAACGCAAACCATCATCAATGTCATGATTGTTATACGCAATCTCGTCAGCCAGATTGGTCAGCTGCGCCTCGAGGCTGGGCTGCTTTTTATCGATGAAGCGTCGCCCGACATCGCCGAGCCGCTGCGCATTCGGCAGGGAGCAATGCTTCAGAATACCTTCGCGTGTCTCGAAACTCAGGTTGAGTCCATCGAACGCGCCATAGCGCTGTTCCAACGCATCAACCACGCGCAAGCTTTGCAGATTGTGCTCGAAACCGCCGTAGTCCTGCATGCAGGCATTCAGCGCATCTTGCCCCGCATGGCCGAACGGCGTGTGCCCGAGATCATGCGCCAGCGAGATCGCTTCGACCAGGTCTTCATTTAACTGCAGGTTACGCGCCAGCGAGCGAGCGATTTGCGCGACCTCGATGCTGTGTGTCAGCCGGGTGCGAAACAGGTCGCCCTCATGATTGACGAACACCTGTGTCTTGTATTCAAGCCGGCGGAAGGCTGTCGAATGAATGATGCGGTCGCGGTCGCGCTGGAACTCGCCGCGCGTATCCGGCCTTGCTTCGGGTATGCGGCGACCGAGCGAGCTGCCGGAGCGCGCCGCATAAGGCGCGAGTCGGGATTCATAGGCGTCGATCATGTCAGCCTTTCACACAGGCCGCGAGCGTGGCCTTCAGCAGATCTGACGGCACGCCGGTGATGGTCGCCGTACCCAGCGGTTTGAGCAAAATGAACTTGATCTGCCCGCCCTCATTTTTCTTATCGACTTCCATCAGCTCGAGCCAGCGCGCCTCGCCGAGATCGGGCGCAACCGTCGGCAGTCTGGCCGCCTTCACCAGCGCGACAATGCGCGCCTGGTCTTGTGCCGTCAGATAGCCGAGGCGCACTGACAGGTCGGCCGCCATCACCATGCCGCAGCCGACTGCCTCGCCATGCAGCCATTCGCCATAACCGAGACCAGCCTCGATCGCATGGCCGAAGGTATGACCAAAGTTCAGGATCGCGCGTAGTCCGCCTTCGCGCTCGTCCTGTCGCACCACATCGGCCTTGATCTCGCAGGAGCGCTGTATCGCATGCGCGAGCGCCGCGTCGTCGCGCGCGACCAGCTTGTCCATATTCTGCTCTTGCCAGCGGAAGAAGTCGGCATCAATGATCGCGCCATGCTTGATCACTTCCGCCAGACCGGCGGACAGCTCGCGATCCGGCAACGTGGCCAGCGTCGCGGTGTCGGCCAGCACGGCTTGCGGCTGGTAAAACGCGCCGATCATGTTCTTGCCGAGCGGATGATTAATTGCCGTCTTACCGCCCACCGACGAGTCGACCTGCGCCAGCAGTGTGGTCGGTACCTGCACGAAGGGCACGCCACGCATATAGGTCGCTGCCGCAAAACCGGTCATGTCACCGATCACGCCACCGCCCAGCGCGACCAGCGTGGTCTTGCGATCGCATTTGTGCTGCAACAGCGCGGTGAAGATCGCCATCAGGTTGTCGGCATTTTTCTCCTCCTCGCCGTCCGGCAGCACGACCGGAATGCATTCCTTGCCGGCAGCCTGCAACATCGCGGTCAGGCGATCCAGATACAGCGGCGCGACGGTGGTGTTGGTGACGATCGCGACGCGCTGGCCGGGCACATGGCGCGCGAAACCGGCGTCATGCAACAGCTCGCTGCCGATGATGATCGGATAGCTGCGCTCGCCGAGCTCGACGCTCAGGTTCGCGAATACGGAGGCGGACGGCTTCATGCGGCTCATTCGGAATCGGTGGGCACGGCCTCGGTGGCCTGCGGGTTGAACTGCGGAGATTGCTGGAGTTGCGTCAGGATGTTCTGCACCACGGAAGTCACATTCGGCCGACCGGTCTCGATCGTGATGTGCGCGACTTCCTGATACAGCGGCGCGCGCTCGCGCGACAGCTCCTCGATTTTTGCCCTCGGATCGGCGGTCTGCAGCAAGGGACGGTTACGGTCGTGGCCGGTTCGTTGCAGGATGCTGGCGACCGATGCTTTCAGATAGATCACGGTGCCGCGCTCACGCAGAAAGTGACGGCTCTGTTCATTCAGCACAGCGCCACCGCCGGTCGCCAGCACGATGCCTTGCTGCGCCGACAAATCACGGATCACGTCCGCCTCGCGCTGCCGGAAGCTGGCTTCGCCCTCGATCTCGAAGATCAGCGGTATCGATGCGCCGGTACGCGCCTCAATTTCATGGTCGGCATCAACAAAGCGCAGACCCAGCCGCCGCGCGAGCGCCTTGCCGATGGTGGTCTTGCCGGAGCCCATCAGGCCGACCAGGAAGATATTGGAATTCGGAGTCGACATGGTTGCCGTTGCTGGAGATATTTCTCCGGAAAGACAGCAGTTTATCCGATCCCGTGGCCTTGCTCCGTCAGCGCAGCAACGCGCCGGCTTCGGACGCCGAGACCATGTCGGTCACGATGCGCGGCGTGATGAAAATCAGCAGCTCCTTCTGGCTACGCAGCTGCGTGGTCTGGCGAAAAAGATAACCCAGCAGCGGAATGTCACCGAAGAAGGGGACCTTGTAGATATTATTCCGCTCTTCCTGCGTGAAGATCCCGCCCAGCACCACGGTGCCACCGTTATCGACCTGCACATTCGTCTTCACGTGCTTGGTGTCGATCGCATAGCTGTTGCCGACCGCGATGCCCCGCGAATCCTTCGCGACATCGACGGTCAGGATGATGTTGCCGTCCGGCGTGATCTGCGGTGTGACCTCGAGCTTCAGGTTCGCCTTCTTGAACTGGATGGAGGTCGCACCGCTGGACGTGGCCTGCTGATATGGAATTTCTTCGCCCTGCTCAATGATCGCGGGCTGCTGGTCGGCAGTCACGACGCGCGGACTGGAGATGATCTTGCCCTTGCCATCGGCCTGCAAGGCAGACAATTCCAGATTCAGGAAGCGATTCGCGCCGGCCGAGAACAGGCTGAAGCCGATGCTGCCCGGCGATGCGGTACCGATTTTTGCCGCACTCAGATCGACAAACTGCGTATTGGGCATGTAGCTGCCGCCGGTCACCGTCGCCTGTCCGGTCTGCTCGCCGACACCCAGATAATTGCCGGTCACACCGAGTCGCGCGCTGCCGGGCAGATTGATGCCGGGGGTACCCGCTCGGGTGTGGTTCAAATCAAGGAAGCCGAGCCGCGCACCCAGATTCTTGTTGAAGCTGTCGTCAGCCTCGACGATGCGCGCCTCAATCATCACCTGCCGCTGCGGCACGTCGGTCAGCCGGATCAGCCGCCTTACCTCTTCGAGCTTGGCCGGTGTGTCGGTGACGAACAGCTTGTTGCTGCGCGGCTCAGCCGACGCGCTGCCACGCCGTGACAGAATGCTGCTGCGTCCGGGCTGACCGTCCAATCCGAATACCTTCTGGAAGGCCTCGGCTTTTTGATAGTTCAGCTGGAAGGTTTCGGTCAACAGCGGCTCAAGTTCAACGATCTGCGCGCGCTGCTCGAGCTCCAGCCGCTCTTTCGTCAGCAACTCATCCTTCGGCGCAATCCACAGCACGTTACCGCTCTTGCGCATGTCGAGGCCACGCGCCTGCATCACGATGTCGAGCGCCTGATCCCACGGCACATCCTTCAGCCGCAATGTCAGGTTGCCGCCAACGCTGTCACTGGCGACCACGTTCAAGCCAGTAAAATCGGCAATCACCTGCAGCAGCGCACGCACCTCGATATTCTGGAAATTCAGCGATAACTTGTCGCCGTGATAGCCGCGCCCGTTGCCCCGCTCGTCCGTTTTCTGCGGCCTTACCTCGACCACCAGCCGACGGTCGGTCTGCCAGGCGACATGGTCCCACGGCCCGCCGGCGGCGATACTGAGCCGGACCATGTCGCCGCTGGCGCTCGCGCTGATCGCCTGCACCGGTGTACCGAAGTCCTTCACATCCAGCCGACGTCGCAGCAGCTCGGGCAGGTGGGTCTTCATCAGATCGACCACCACCGCATTTCCCTGCCGCCGCACATCAACGGCAGACTGCTCACGCGACAGGTCGACAATCACGCGGCCGGCACCGCCTTCGCCGCGACGGAAATCGATGTCGACCACCGCATTGCGTTCGCTGGCAACCGCGGCAGAGGTCGATGCCGAGGTTGCAGCTGACGACGCACCCGCAGAAAGATGGCCCAGCACAATCTGCAGCTCAGCATCGCGCAAGCGCGTGACATGCGTCATCGTCCGCTTCAGACTCAATACCAGTCGCGTACGCGCACCGGACTGCACAATATCCACATGACGAATATCTCCGTGGTCGAACAGCTTGCGCGTCTGCGTGGTCGCGTTCACGGTATCCGGCAGATCAATCACGATGCGCGGTGGATCGACTGTCGCAAAACCGGTAGGTAGCGCCGCCAGCGATCGCAGCAACTGAATGCGGAGTAGTTGCTGCCCGTCTTCGTGTCCGGTACTGATAGCGCGTACCGCATTCGGCTCGGCAAGCGCAGGCGCGCACAGGCAACACAGCGCAAGCCATGCGGCCCGCGCACAGCGCCAGAAAACCTTGATCATTGCTTCTCCTGCAAAACAAGTTGCGCGCGTCGCTGCGCCCAGCGTCCGCCGCTTTCCGGCACCAGCTCTTCGATGTCGATGGTTTTCTCGCCGATGGCCACGACCTTGCCAAAGTCCTGACCGAGGTGGCCGCCGATACGCAGCGGGTAGACCAATTTGTCGGCCTCGATCAGCGCAACGGCGTCGCGACCGCGGCGCATGCTGCCGATCAGGCGCAGACTGTCCAGCGGGTAGGATTCGAGCGGCTCGCGCGCGCGACGCAGGTCCGGTTGCAGCGGGTCAGCGGCTTGTTTTTCGTCGTGGGCAGCAAGCTTTGCGGCATCGAAAGGATCGATGCGGGCTGCGGGCAGGTAGCGAAATTCATGGAAGGCGGTGGCCGGTGATACCGTCAGCGCCGGCGGGTGATGGCGCTGCCTGACACCTGCCATCCATGTACGCAGATCATGATCGCGCTGCTCGTCGCAGGCTGACAGCAGCATGGCCAGCATCAGAATCAGCAGTCCGCGCTTCAAGGCTTCACCTGCTTCTTGCGACTATCTGCAGATGGTTTTCTCTGCGCTGCTTCAGCCGGATCGAGATAACGGTACGCATGCGCGACGCCCGTAAAAGCCAGTGCGCCCTCGCGCTGCTGCGCGATCGCAATACTGTCGAGCGTGACGATGCGCGGCAGGTTCGCGATATCACTGACGAAGCCGGCCAGCGCATGAAAATTGCCCGACAGGCGTATCTCAATCGGTAGTTCTGCGTAGTAATCGGCGAATTGCAGCTGGCCGGGCTTGAACAGTTCGAACTGCAGGCCGCGCGCCACACCGGCCTGACTGATCCCGGCCAGCAGCGCATCCATGTCGGCTTTGCCGGGCAACTGGCGCTCCAGTTGACTGACCTGCCGCTGAACCTCGGCCTTCTGCCTGCGCAGGCTGTCGAGATGCTGCGCCTGCGTGACCTTGACTTCGAATTCGGCGCGCAGGCGCTGCTCGTTTTGTCGTCCGCGATCGAGATCCTCCCACTGCGGCAGCCACACCAGCCAGCCACCCGCGCCCACGAGCAGGATCACCAGTCCGATCGCGCATAGTGCCCGTGGCAGTGGCGGCCACAGGCCCGGATGCCGGCCCTCCAGCCCCCTGAATTGCGCCCGCAGCGCATCGACACGGCGGGCCAGCGCGCTCATGGCTTGTTCTCCGGTCTATCCGTCGCTGATGTCGCGATCGTGAATTCGAACAAGCGTCGCGCATCCCTGCCCTGCCCGAGACTGGCCGACTTGATCTCCACCAGCTCGGGCTGGCCCAGCCAGTCGGCACCGGCCTCCAATGAACGCAACAACTCGGACACCCGTCCATTGGATTGCGCATAGCCAGCCAGCGATAAACGGTCTGACTGTTTCAGTGACTTCAACATCACGCCCTGCGGCACGCGATTGACGACTTCATCGAGCAAATGCACCGGCACCGTCCGGCTTGCCTGCAAGCGCGCGACGGCCGCGCGGCGTGCCTCCAGCGCTTCGATCTGCTGTTTCAGATGGCGGATCTCGCGCAGACTGGCATCGAGTGCGGCGATCTCAGCGCTGAGCAACTGATTGCGCGCATCCTGCAGCGCGATCCTTCCGCTGTTGACAGCGAACATCGCCAGCACGATGACCAGTCCCAGCGCGCCCGCCAGTCCGAGCAGCCGCATGAACTGCCGCTTGCGCTCCCGACGTTGCTCCTCACGCCAGGGCAGCAGATTCAGCGCCATCATGATGCAATACCGCGCAGCGCGAGTCCGCAGGCCAGCATGCAGGCTGACGGATGTTCACCCAGCCCGGGCGATGCATCGCCTGACCAACGCTGACGCGGATCCGGCAGACTGACCTGCAGCTTCATGCGATGCGCGAGTGCGTCCGCCAGTTCATTCGGCACGACACCGAGCAGATAGACGTGATGCAGCTGCGAGTGTCCGGTCGCGGTCTGGAACAGCTGCAGCGCGCGGCTGAATTCCTGACAGACCGCATCAACCGCAGCACCCTCCTTTCTCAGCATCACCGGACCCAGCTCACGCTCATACAGCAACGCGCCGTCGAGCATGAAGAAGCAATGACTTCGGTCCGGGTCGAGTTGAAGCGCCGCGATCAGTTGCGGCTCGCGCGCGCCACGCGCGACATCGAACAAGGCAACCGCCGACATCAGCGCATGCGATTCGACGTCGACGATCAGCGGCTTCAGTCCGGCCGCTTCCGCGACGCCGGTCCGCTCATCGATTTTTTCCCGGCGCGCGGCGACCAGCATCACGTCGACCGCCTCGGGCTGCTGCGCATTCGGTCCGGACACGGCGAAGTCAATGCCCATCTCGTCGCGCGCAAAAGGTAGTGACGCATCCGCCTCTGCCTCGACCTGTAATTCAAGTTCATCGTCGGACAGGCCCATCGGCATCGTCAGCGTTTTCATGATCACCACGCCGGCCGGCAGCGCGAGCGCTGCGTGCCGCAGCCGGCTGCCGCTATCGCGCAATGCGGCACGCAATGCATCGCAGACGACCTCGTGCATCACGATGGCGCCATCACGAATGGCGCCATGCGGTAGTGGCTGATGCGCATAATGCGCAACACAGGGACGGCGACCGCGCGTGAACTCCACCACGCGCACACCACCGGCGCCGATGTCGACACCCAGCACCGGCACCTGCGTCTTTCTCCACCAGCGACTGAATAACGGCATCTGCACTCACTCCGTATTGTCAATTGTGAAACGAGTCGCGATGCTAGCAAGCGGGTTTCCGTGATGTAAAGCGAACACGATGCCGCGTTGTCAAATGCCGACGCGCATCCTTGATCCAAGCACACACGCCAGCGCTGGCGGATGCGGCGCCCGATCGCTGAGGACCGCGATCGACGATGGGCAGCCGCTATAATGATCGCCATCAATCACCGCCGTATGTCGCCGCTGCTGAATGAATACCAAGTCCCCGTCTGATGACGCCGATGCAGGCAAGCGTGGCAGCAGCCTGCCCGCGCCGCTGAAAGTCGCCCTGAGTTTGTTCGGTGTTCTAACTGGACTTGCATTGATCGGATTTCTGCTGCTCAGCTTCATGCTGATGATGGCGTATCCGAATTTGCCGGATATCGACTCGCTGGCCACCTACCAGCCAAAGATGCCGCTGCGCGTTTTTTCCGCGGACAATGTGCTGATCGGCGAATTCGGCGAGGAGCGCCGCAGTCTGGTCCGCTATAAGGACATTCCGAAGGTGATGAAGCAGGCGGTGCTAGCGATTGAAGATGATCGTTTTTATGAGCACCATGGCGTCGATTACTGGGGCGTGCTGCGCGCGGCTGTCCACAATGCGCTGGGCGGCAGTCGTCAGGGTGCCTCAACGATCACGCAGCAGGTAGCACGTAATTTTTTCCTGTCCAGCGAACAAACGATCAAGCGCAAGCTGTATGAAGTGCTGCTCGCGTGGAAGATCGAGAAAACGCTGACCAAGGATCAGATTCTCGAGCTCTACATGAACCAGATCTATCTGGGTCAGCGCTCCTACGGCTTTGCATCCGCCGCACAGATTTACTTCGGTAAAAAGCTGTCCGAGATCACGGTCGCCGAGGCAGCAATGCTGGCTGGTCTGCCGAAGGCGCCGTCGGCGAATAATCCGGTGGTCAACCCGAAACGCGCGAAGTCGCGTCAGCTGTATATCCTTCAGCGCATGCATGATCTTGGCTACATCACGACCGCGCAATATGAACAGGCGCGGGATGAGAAGCTGAAGATCAAGATGGACAGTAATGACTTCGGCGTGCATGCGGAATACGTGGCCGAGATGGCGCGCCAGATGGTGGTTGAACAGTTCAAGGAAGACGCGTACACGCGCGGCCTGAATGTCTTCACCACGATCACCAAAGCCGATCAGGACGCCGCCTATCTCGCACTGCGACGCGGTGTGCTTGACTACGAGAAGCGGCAGGCCTATCGCGGTCCGGAAGGCTATATGGACATTCCGTCCGACAAAACGGATGCTGAAGCGGCGATCGAGTCTGAACTCGCCGAGCATCCGGACAGCGATGGTCTGGTCGCGGCCGTGGTGCTGTCGACGGGACCGAAGACGCTGCGCGCGGTGCTGGCGTCCGGCGAAGAAATCACGATTGCTGACACCGGCATCGGTACGGCAGCCAGCGCGCTGACTGACAAGGTACCGACCAACAAGCGTATCCGGCGCGGCGCGATCATTCGGGTGATTCAGGAAGGGAGCAGCTGGTCGGTCATTCAGCTGCCGGAAGTCGAGTCGGCATTCGTCGCCGTCAACTCGGACAACGGCGCTATCCGCGCACTGGTCGGCGGCTTCGATTTCAACCGCAATAAATTCAATCACGTCACGCAGGCATGGCGCCAGCCCGGCTCGTCCTTCAAGCCCTTTATCTATTCGGCGGCACTGGAAAAAGGTTTCTGGCCGGGCACCGTGGTCAACGACGCACCGCTGAGCTTTGACGCGTCGCAAACCGGCTCGCAGGCCTGGGAGCCCAAAAACTACGATGGCAAGTACGAAGGCCCGATGTCCATCCGCAAGGGCCTGACCAAGTCGAAGAACATGATCTCGATCCGTATCCTCGACAAGATCGGGCCCGCGTATGCGCAGGAATACGTTACCCGCTTCGGTTTCGAGGCCGACAAGAATCCGCCTTACCTGACGCTGGCGCTCGGCGCTGGCGCAGTCACGCCGCTGCAGCTGGCCGGCGCCTACTCGGTCTTCGCAAACGGCGGCTACAAAATCAATCCTTATCTGATCTCGAAAATCACCAACAGCGACGGCAAGCCGCTGTTCGAGGTGACACCGGAAAAGGCCGGTGATGAATCACTGCGCGTGATTGATGCGCGCAATGCGTATGTCATCGACAGCATGCTGAAAGACGTGGTCAGGTATGGCACCGCGACCCGCGCGCTGTCCCTGAAGCGTGCTGATATTGCCGGCAAGACCGGCACCACGAATGATTCGATTGATGCCTGGTTCGCTGGCTACCATCCGCACCTGGTCGGTGTTGCGTGGATAGGCTTCGACAAGCCGAAGAACCTCGGCAACAAGGAAACCGGCGGCGGACTCGCACTGCCGATCTGGATTGGCTACATGGCGAAGGCACTGCCGGCCATGTCCGTCGTCGAGCGCGAAGTACCGACCGGCGTCACCGCGCATGGCGGCGATCTCATGTACAGCGAATATGTGGAAGGCGGTAGCGTGAACTCGCTGAACGGACAGGGCGACGACAAGCCTGCCGGCACGCCGGATGCACCGAAGGAGCCGGCGAGAGATACGCCCAAAGAAGGAACGAAGAGCGAGATCTTCTGATCACGCAGCGAGCTGTAGCGGCACGCCCGCCTGCGCACTGGCCAGTTCCGACAAGGCTGCGTACAGCTCGGTGCCACTGCGGGTATCCAGCCAGCGTCCCTCATTGAGCCGGTAATGAAAGCCACCGGCGCGCGCGGCGACCCAGATCTCCTGCATCGGCGCCTGCGTGTTCACGATGATCTTGCTGCCGTGGTCGACAAACTCGATCTCGAGCACATTGCCGCTGCGGCTGCATTCCACATCCACGTCGGCGGCGTCGCCGGCCTGCTCCAGAGCGTGCTCGATATCGTCGAGCACGCGTGCGGCGACGGTCAGGAATTCGGTTTCGGTCATGCTAAACTCCAGTTGAACTTTCGATGCGCGTCGCGCCAAGAGCGGCGCGCTCCCGCCTGCGTAACCAGACTTCCGATGCGCCTATTTCTTTGTATTCTAGCGACGATTGCCGCGACCAGCTTGTCGGCCTGCGGACAGACCGGACCGCTGTACCTGCCTGAACGACCCAAGCTGCCCGAATCGTCCGGCCCGGATGCCGGCAGTCGTGCGCAACCGGCCACGCAGGCCGAACCTTCCCGCCAGCCCTGACTATGTCGCATTTCGAATATCGCGGCGATGCGCTGCACGCCGAAGCCGTGCCGCTCGCCAGAATCGCCAAGACCTTCGGCACCCCCGCTTATGTGTATTCACGCGCGGCGCTGACCGAAAATTTCCTCGCCTACGCGAATGCCTGCCGCGCGCATGGCCGTAGTGACAAGGACTCACTGGTTTGCTACTCCGTGAAGTCCAACTCAAATCTTGCAGTGCTGAACCTGCTGGGAAAGCTGGGTTCCGGCTTCGATATCGTCTCCGGCGGTGAGCTGCTGCGCGTGATCGCGGCCGGCGGTGATCCGGGCAAAGTCATCTTCTCCGGCGTCGGCAAATCGCACGACGAGATGAAGCTCGCACTGTCGCATGATATTTTGTGTTTCAACGTTGAATCGATACCGGAGCTGCACCGTCTGAATGATGTGGCCGGTAGCCTGGGCAAACATGCGCGCGTATCGCTGCGCGTGAATCCGGATGTCGATCCCAAAACCCATCCGTATATCTCGACCGGACTGAAGGACAACAAGTTCGGTATCGCATTTGAAGATGCGCTGAACACCTACCGTGTGGCAGCCAGCCTGCCGAATATCGATGTCACCGGCATCGATTGCCATATCGGCTCGCAGCTACTGGACGACGCGCCGCTGCTGGAGGCGCTGGACAAGGTCATCGAACTGGTCGATCAGCTGCATGAGGATGGCATCGACCTGCACCACCTCGACATCGGCGGCGGCATTGGCATTACCTACGATGACGAAAAGCCGGTGGCGGTCGCGGATTATCTGGCACGTCTGTTCCATCGAGTCGACCGCTGGCGTGCAGAGAAATATGATGGCAAGCCGATCAGCGTGATGTTCGAGCCGGGTCGCTCCATCGTTGGCAATGCCGGCGTGCTGTTGACCGAAGTGCAGTACCTGAAGCATGGCGCCACAAAAAATTTTGCGGTCGTCGATGCAGCGATGAATGATCTGATGCGTCCGGCCATGTATGAGGCCTGGCACGGCGTACAACCGCTTCAGCGCAGCGATACGGATGCGAAGGAATATGACGTGGTTGGCCCCGTCTGCGAGTCCGGCGACTGGCTCGCGCGCGGCCGCAGACTCAGTCTGGAGCAAGGCGACCTGCTGGCCATCATGTCGGCCGGCGCGTATGGCATGACCATGGCGTCGAACTACAACACGCGGGGTCGCGCGGCCGAAATACTGGTGGATGGTGAGCAGATCACACTGATCCGACAGCGAGAAAATCCTGCGGAGCTGTTCGCGCTGGAGTCGATTCCGAAGTAAGGGTGGATTGCCCGTGATTGTTAAGTATCGCTTCGCGCTACCCGACAATCACCGCCGCCCGTTCTCACCCCGGATCCTTCACCCCCACCTCTACCGCCAGGCTGCGCGCCGCCTTCCAGCGCCACGCAAGCCTGAACCCGAGCAGCAGCACAACCACCGCGCCCATCACTATCGGCTCGCCAAAGTTGTTTTTCCCCGCCCGCATCCACCAGAAATGCAGTATCGCCAGCATCGCAATCAGGTAGATCAGCCGGTGCAGTTGTGACCAGTGCCGCCCGAGTCGCCGCTGCATGCCGTGCGTGCTGGTGATCGCCAGCGGTATCAGCAACACGAAGGCCGTGAATCCGACGGTGATGAACGGACGCTTCTTCACATCTGTCCACATCGCGGCCAGATCGAAAAAATGATCGAACCAGAGGAAGGTCGTGAAATGCAGGCAGGCGTAGAAAAACGCAAACAGGCCGAGCATACGTCGCAGCCGGAGCAGCCAGTGCTGCCCGCTCAGGTGGCGCAGCGGCGTGATCGCCAACGTCAGGCACAAGAAATACAAGGTCCAGTCACCGCTGGCGCGAGTAAGCGTTTCGATGGGATTGGCGCCCAGCTTGTCCTGAAATCCCATCAGCACCACGCGCAGCAAGGGCATGAGCGCCAGCACGAACAGCGTGCGCCGGATCAGCCCGAGTTGCGCGGCAGTCGGTGCCATTGCGTCAGTAGAATTTCTTCAGGTCCATGCCTGTGTAGAGCGACGCCACTTCCGGGTAGCCGTTGAACATCAGCGTCTTGCGTTTTTTCGCGAAGAACCCATCCTCGCCGATGCGACGCTCGCTGGCCTGCGACCAGCGCGGATGATCGACCTCGGGATTCACGTTCGAGTAGAAACCATATTCTTCCGGCGCGACCAGATTCCACGCAGTCTTGGGCTGCGAGTCGGTAAATCGTATGCGCACGATGGATTTAGCGGATTTGAAACCATATTTCCACGGCACCACAAGCCGCACCGGCGCGCCATTCTGATTCGGCAGCACCTGACCATACATGCCGAAACTCAGCAGCGTCAGCGGATGATTCGCTTCATCCATGCGCAAGCCTTCGACATACGGCCACTGCAGCACGCGACTGCCGATACCGGGCATCTGCGCACGGTCAGCCAGCGTGGTGAACTCGACGAACTTCGCGTTGCCGGTCGGCTCGACCTTGCGGATCAGTTCCGCGAGCGGGAAGCCGACCCACGGAATGGCCATCGACCAGCCCTCGACGCAACGCATCCGGTATAGCCGCTCTTCCAGCGGCGCCAGCTTGAGCAGCGCGTCGATATCGAGCGTCAGCGGCTTCTTCACCTCACCGTCGATGCGCACGGTCCATGGTCGCGTCTTCAGCGTGCCGGCAAACATGGCCGGATCCGCCTTGTCGGTACCGAACTCGTAAAAGTTGTTGTAGGTCGTCGCATCCGCATACGCGGTCGGCTTGTCGGGCCCGACATACCGGGCGTTGCGCTGCGCCGGCAAAGCCTGCCGCTGCGCCGCTTCCACGGCAAGCGCCGCGTCCACCACACCGGTGGTCGCGAGGGTGCCGGCCGCTATCTGCTGCAGGAACAGACGGCGCGAGGCCATCAGCTCGCGCGGCGTGATCTCGGATGGCAATGGCTCGTTGGAACGAGGAGTCCTGATCAGCATGGTGATCCCCAAAAAAGGAAGGCTGCCGTGGCAGCCTTCGTTGGATCAGAGCTCGCCGTAAGAGTGCAAGCCCGACAAGAACATGTTTACGCCGAGGAAGGCGAAGGTCGTAATCAGCAAGCCCAGCACCGCCCACCATGCGGCGACCTGTCCGCGCAGACCTTTCATCAGGCGCATGTGCAGCCAGGCAGCGTAGTTCAGCCAGACAATCAGCGCCCAGGTTTCTTTCGGATCCCAGGACCAGTAGCCACCCCACGCTTCCGCCGCCCACAACGCGCCAAGGATGGTCGCAATCGTGAAGAAGGCAAAACCGACCGCGATCGCCTTGTACATGATGTCGTCCAGTACCTCGAGCGGCGGCAGACGGTCAACGAGTCGGCCCTTGGCCTTCAGCAGATAAGCCACGCCGACCATCGCAGCCAGCGCGAACGTGCCGTAACCGATGAAGTTGGCTGGAACATGAATCTTCATCCACCAGCTTTGCAGCGCCGGCACCAGCGGCTGAATTTCCTGCGCGCCACGCGTGACCATGTACCACAGCAGGAAACCGACCGCCGCCGAGATGATCAGCATCACGAAAGGACTGACCGCGAGCGTGGCGTACTTCTGTTCGTAAAACGTCAGGAACAGCGCGGTGATCAGGCAGAACAGTACGAAGACTTCATACAGGTTCGATACCGGGATGTGGCCGATGTCAACGCCTAGCAGGTAGGACTCATACCAGCGAACCATCAAGCCGGTGAAACCCATCAGGATCGCGGCCCAGCACAGCTTGCTACCGACCGAGCCGCCGAAATCCGAGCGCGCGATCAGGCCGCCCCAGTGGAATAACGTGGACAGGAAGAACAGCGTGCTCATCCACAAAATCGCGGACTGGCTCGACAGCAGGTACTTCAGGAAGAATCGGTTCTGCGCGGCCTCGAGATTGCCGGCGTAAAAGTAAATGCCCGACAACGACAGCAGCGCGATCAGCACCGTCAGCGTGCGCGCTGATTTCCAGTACCAGCCCAGACCGGCAAACGTCGGCACTGCAGCCAGCAGGATGCCTTTTTCATAGATATCCATGAACTCGCCGTAGCGATTCAATGCGAACAGCGCGCCGGCCAGCAGCAGCGCGGCAAAAATCCAGTCAAGCACGCTGCGACCCTTCAGCAGGCCGGGGTTTTCGGTATAGGTATCGGTGAGTTCCATCATCTGTCTCCGGGGGTCACGCAAGTTGGCGACGCGACGCAAAGTATAGTGCAGCGCCCCGGCGCTTGCCGGGGATCGAGTCAGCCGCTGACGAAGCGCTTTATGCAGACTGATTGCAGGCCTGAATACGGCTCTTGCTACCGCCTTGTTGGCAGACTGTCAGGAGCGCATTGGCAGGCCGTCATGCGGTGGGCAGCCGGCCCTTCAGTTGCTCGAATTCCTTGTCGAAATCCAGGCTGCGGCGCTGTGTACTCATTGCCATCAGCGCATGCGTGCCGCCCTGCGCATCCGGCCGTATCCAGATCCATAGCCGGCGCTCGCGAATATAGATCATCGAGAACACGCCCAGCACCAGCAGCAGGCAGCCGAGATAGACCACGTTTTTACCCGGCGAGCGCGTGACCTGGAACACAGAGGCCTTGACCTCATCGAATCCTTTCAGCTGCAGATAAACCGGCGCGCCATAGAAGAACGCATCGGCCAGCGCATCCGTTGCGAGGCGCAGGAAACGACCATTGGACTCGAATATTGCGACCGGCTCCAGTCCGTCCTTCTCGCGCGCCGCCTGCCACAGTTCCCACATCGCGCCATTCAGGATCTTCATGAAGATATCAGCGGTCTTTTCCTGCTGCTCCTTCGGCAGCTTCTCGATGAAGCGTGCCACCGCGATATAACCCGAAGCCTCCTCGCTGCCAGCGAAGACGGTCAGCCCGCGCAGCGCCGACGCCTGCAGCTGATCCCGCAACTGCGCAGTCGCATTCGCGCCCAGCGGCACATTCGCCGCATAACGGCGCGCCGCCTTCTCACGCAAGGCGGGATCCATGATCGCCGCACGCAGACGCATCCACTCATCCACCTTGCCCTCGGCGTCGGCCGGAATACGCAGGTAGCGGAAACCCTCGGACGGATTCTCACGCACGCCGGCGAGGAAAAATTCGGCGTCATCCACCTTCACCGGCAACATGTAGTTGCTGAACTCGCGCGCCTGCCCGTTCTTGTCGCGCAGCTTGTACTGCACGCTGGGTCCGATATTTTTCAGGTCCTTGGTCTTCTCCGGATTCGCGGCCGAACCCAGATGCTGGTCGAAGCCTTTCGGCTGCTTGACCGCGCGCGCATCGCCGGACACGTTCTCGACATTGAAGGGGCGGAAACCGGACCACTCGATCGTGTAGTCCGCATCACCGCCGCTGAGTTTCGATGACTTGCCGACTTCTCCTTTCACCGGGAAAGGACGATGCGCATTGCCCATCATCGGATAACCCGAGAGCTGCAAACGGCTACCACCATCCTCGAAGCTCGACTGGTACACCGCCAAGCCTTTGTAGATCAGCGGCTCGTTGACCTTGATGGTCGCCGGAAAGCGCTTGCCGGTTTCCTTGTCGATCACGATGACATTGCTGGCGAACAGCTTTGGCATGCCGGTCGAGTAGAAATCGACGACGAATTTTTCCAGCTGCAGCGTGAACGGCAGGTCCTGGATCAGCACGCCGTCACCGGACTGAAGAATGGTGGTATCGCTGGTCTGCCCTTCCGGTATCAGCGTGTTACCGCGGAAAGTAATGTTGCCGGTACCCAGGCGGTGTTTTGCCGGTATCTCGGAGATGACGGCATTGCCACGGAACGGCTCCTTACCGAACAACCATTGCTGCGCAGTGATCGCCAGATTAGAGTCCAGCAGACCGCCGACGCAAATGATGACGATGGCCGAATGCGCAAAGATATAACCCAGCTTGTTGGCCGCACCCTGTTTCGCCGTCAGCAGGGTCGCGCCCTCTTTCGCGACCAGTTTCACCTGATAACCGGCTGCGACTACGCGCCGCGCGGCTTCCTGCGCGACCTGATCAACGCTGCGCTGACTGGCCCACTCGGTATGGTGATGGAAGTTTCGCAGCGACTGCTCACGCACGTTATCGCGCCAGCTCTTCATGTCGGCCAGCATCTTCGGCGCATTACGCACGATACACAGCGAGGTGGACACGACCAGGAAGGCCATGATCAGCAGGAACCACCAGGCCGAATACACCGAATAGACCGAGAAGCGCGCGAACACTTCAAACCAGAAGGGCCCGAACTGATTCACGTAATTCGGCATCGGCTCGTTTTGCAGCACGACCGTGCCGACCACGGAGGCAATCGCGATCACGGTCAGCAAGCTGATCGCAAAGCGCATGGATGACACCAGCTCAACCAGCTCCGTGCTGAAACGGGTCTGTCTGCGCAGTTCGGGTGCCGGAGCGGCAGTCATGGGCGAATCCATAGTGTTCAGATTATCCGTGTGGCTGGACAAAGAAAAAGGGGCGGCACATCGCCACCCCCAGGTCCGTTACCGCGGCTTCCGCTGATTATTTTTTATCGGAAGCGCGTCGCTTACTTCAGGCCGGCGATGTAATCGGCGACAGCTTTCATCTCTTCATCCGACAGACGCTTGCCCACGGCGGTCATCTGCGCGGAGTTCGTGCGTGCACCGGTGCGGAAATTGGTCAGCTGCGCGACAGCATAGTCCTGATGCTGGCCCGCGACACGCGGGTACTGCGCAGGAATGCCGGCGCCGTTCGGGCTGTGGCAGCCCGCGCAGGCTGGCACATTTTTCTCAGCGATGCCGGCGCGATAAATTTTCTTGCCCCACTCGATCGTGTCCTTGCTCTTTGCGACGCCCGGCGCCTGCTTCTGCGCGGCGAGATAAGCGGCAATGTTGCTGATGTCTTCTTCCGACATGGCCTTGGCGATCATGGTCATCACCGCGTTATTGCGATTCGGGCCCTGGAAGTCGTACAGCTGCTTTTTAAGGTAAGCCTCGTGCTGACCGGCCAGCTTCGGATTCTGCGTGATGGCCGAATTGCCTTCCGCGCCGTGGCAGGCAACACAGGCCATGATGCCGCGCGCCGGATCGCCTGCCGCAAACAGCGTGGCGCCCTTGGCGGGATCGGCTGCAGCAGGAGCCTTGGGCTCATTGGCGAAAGCGGTGGCGGACGATGCCAGCAGCGCGATGGAGACGAATTTCACGAACAACGAAAGAGCACGATTCATTCAAACACCCAGGGATTTATTGGTTTGGTTTACGCGAAAATTGAGTCTTTCATTGTACTACAATGGCGGCCTGAGACCTCGCAGCCCCCTCTCCGGTTTCCCTCTACTTCCCGGCCCGATCATCCATGTCCGCACTCTGGCAAGCCCGTTTTTTCACCACCGTCAACCGGCTGCAGGATTTGCCAAAATACCAAGTGCCGGAGATCGCGTTCGCCGGCCGCTCGAACGCCGGCAAGTCGACGGCGATTAACCTGCTGTGCAACCAGAAGAAGCTGGCTTTCGCATCGAAGACGCCGGGCCGCACGCAGCACATCAATTTTTTCTCGATTGGCGGCGCGCATGTCGGACAACATCGCAAGGACGCGACCCGCACCGATGAGATCCGCGCCTTTCTGGTCGACCTGCCCGGTTATGGCTATGCTGAAGTATCGGGCACCGCGAAAGACCACTGGCAGCAGCTGCTGGGTCGCTATGTGCAGGTGCGCGAGACACTGGTCGCGCTGGTGCTGATCATGGACGCGCGCCGGCCTTTCACTGAGCTCGATACCGAGATGCTCGAATGGTTCGCACCGACCGGCAAGCCGGTTCATTGCCTGCTGAGCAAGGCCGACAAGCTGAACCGCACCGAGCAGGCTGACGCTCTGCGCCTGGCGCGGTCGGTGCTGGGCAGTTATGTTGACGAGTCCGGCCAGCCTCTGCCATTCTCGGTGCAGCTGTTCTCCGCGTTAAAGCGCGTCGGACTCGACGAGGCAGACCAGACCGTGCAGGCGTTGCTGGGACTGGATCGTCCGGTCGACGCACCGGCGCAGGAAGCATAAAAAAACCCTGGAGAAAGGGGAAGGTCTCCAGGGTTCAACGCTGCCTCGCCTTCAAACGAGTCAGCCCCGCTCAGGGAGGAGAAGCGGGAGGTGAGTAATCACCCGTTTGTCTGAGAGGCGGGACCGGCAAAAGTTCAGCCCGTTGCCGCTGGCCGGCGGCGCGCTTTTCCACTGTTAATCTTGACCCAGAATTAAAGAGAAGCCCATGACGATTGACTCGCTATCCAAGTTTCCGGCCATCCGCATGCGCCGCATGCGCAAGGATGCGTTCTCGCGCGCGATGATGCGTGAGAGCGTGGTCACTGCTGCCGACCTGATCTATCCGGTGTTTATCCTCGATGGGAAGAACCGCCGCGAAGCGGTGCCGTCAATGCCGGGGGTCGAACGCGTGTCGGTCGATCTGCTGCTGCCGATCGCGGAAGAATGTGTGTCGCTCGGCATACCGGTGCTCGCGCTGTTCCCGGTGATCGATGCGTCGCTGAAGACGCCGGATGGCATCGAGGCGACCAATCCTGAGGGGCTGGTGCCGCGCGCAGTGCGGGCGCTGAAGGAGCGCTGCCCGGAGCTCGGCATCCTGACCGATGTCGCGCTCGATCCGTATACCAGCCATGGACAAGATGGTGTACTCAACGATGATGGCTACATACTCAATGATGAGACTACGGCGATTCTGGTGAAACAGGCGCTGGTGCAGGCCGCTGCCGGCGTCGATATCGTCGCGCCATCCGACATGATGGATGGCCGCATCGGTGCGATCCGCACGGCGCTGGAAGCGAACGGACATATCTACACCCGCATCATGGCCTACTCGGCGAAATATGCGTCAGCGTTTTACGGACCGTTCCGCGACGCGGTCGGCTCGGCCGCGAATCTCGGCAAGGGCAGCAAGGCCACCTACCAGATGGACCCGGGCAACAGCGATGAGGCATTACGCGAAGTCGCACTTGATCTGGCTGAAGGCGCGGATATGGTGATGGTCAAGCCGGGCATGCCGTATCTGGATATCGTTCGGCGTGTGAAGGACGAATTCAAGGCGCCGACGTTTGCGTATCAGGTCAGCGGCGAATACGCGATGATCAAGGCGGCCGCGCAAAATGGCTGGCTAGATCATGACAAGACGATGATGGAGGCGATGCTGTCATTCAAGCGCGCCGGCGCCGATGGTGTGCTGACGTATTTCGCGCGCGATATCGCGCGTTTGCTGAAATAAGTCGTCGATGACCTAATGAAAAACGCCCGCAAGTTTTGCGGGCGTTTTCATTTCAGCGGCTTACTTGTTGGGCTGCGGGGTGATGCGCAGATAGGGCTTCGGCGACGTGAAGCCTTTCGGATATTTCTGCTTGATCACGGCCTCATCCTGCACGGACAGAGGAATGATCACATCGTCACCGTCTTTCCAGTTGCCGGGTGTAGCGACGGTGTAGCCATCGGTCAGCTGCAGCGCATCGAGCACGCGCAATACTTCATCGAAATTACGGCCGGTGCTCATCGGATAGGTAATCATCAACCTGACTTTTTTCTTCGGATCGATCACGAACAGCGAGCGCACGGTCGCAGTTTCCGACTGATTCGGATGAATCATGTCGTACAGCGCAGAGACTGTCTTGTCAGCGTCAGCGATGATCGGGAAACCCACCACGGTCTTCTGCGTTTCCTCGATATCCTTGATCCATTTCTGGTGCTGGTCTGCCGGATCGACCGACAGCGCGATCGCCTTCACGTTACGCTTGTCGAATTCCGGCTTCAGCTTCGCTGTCAGACCCAGCTCCGTGGTGCAGACCGGCGTGAAATCAGCCGGATGCGAGAACAGCACGACCCAGGAATCGCCCGCCCATTCATGGAAACGGAGTCGACCCACGGAAGAATCCTGTTCGAAGTCAGGCGCGATATCGCCGAGGTGCAATGCCATGATGTAAGTCTCCTTGCTGGAATGATAGGGATGAGGCATCAATATAAGCGCTTGGTATGCAAGAGACAAAGACAATCTCGCTCTTTGCAAATAGCGGCGATGGCTAAGTAGCTAGTCATACTTTTTCAGGGACTGCAGGAATTCTGCGGGTGGCTGATAGCCAATCACGCGCGCGCCTCGGATTTCGGTACCGTTCGCATCGAACAGAATAATGCCCGGCGGGCCGAACAGGCCGAAACGCTTCAGCAGTGCCTTGTCGTCGTCACTGTTGGCCGTCACGTCGGCCTGCAGCAGTAGCAGCTGATCCAGCCGGGACTTCACGACCGGGTCGGAGAAGGTGAGTCGCTCCATCTCGATGCAGGACACGCACCAGTCCGCATAGAAATCGAGCATCACCCGACGACCGCCGGTATTCGCGAGCGCCGCCTCCAGCTCAGAGACGCTGCGTACCCGCGTGAAATCCGTCTTCGTTTGCAACTGACCGCGTAGATGAGCCAGCGGCGACCACACATCGCGGCCTCCGGTGACAGCGCCGATCAGCTGCGTGGCACCGAGTACGGCGAACAGCATACCCATGATGCGTGCGCGCCACCCGAGCGACTTTGCGCGCAGCAGGACCACGCCATATCCGGCGCCCAGCACGCCCCAGCCCAGCATCAGCAGCCAGCCCGGGATCAGCGACGACACCATCCACAGCGCCAGCGCCAGCATCAGCACGCCAAAGAAATGCTTCACCGTCTGCATCCAGGCACCGGCCCGCGGCAGCAGTGATCCGGCTGATACACCAACCAGCAGCAGCGGCAAGCTCATGCCAACCGCCATCGCGAACAAGGCGCTGCCGCCAATGAAAACATTCCGTGTCTGGCTGATGTAAACCAGTGCACCGGCCAGCGGCGCGGCCACGCAGGGTCCGACAATGAGTGCGGAAATCGCGCCCATCACGAACACGCCCAGCAGCTTGCCGCCGCTCTGTCGCTCCGACAAGCGGGTCAACGCGAGCTGCAGCGATGCCGGTACTTGCAACTGGTAGACATCAAACATGGACAGCGCCATCACCGACATCAGCACGGCGAAAGCGGCGAGTATCGGCGGACTTTGCAGCGCGGCGGACAGACCCTCGCCGATCAGGCCGGCGGCAATGCCGAGCGCGGTGTACACCAGCGCCATGCCAAGCGAGTACGCAACGGCCAACAGAAGCCCGCGCCGACGGCTGGTCTGCGCGCCTTCGCCAGCGATGATGAAGGACAGGATGGGCACCATCGGCAGCACGCAGGGGGTGAACGACAGGCCCAGGCCGAGCAGCAAAAACAACGGCAGGATCAGCACGAGCCGGCCGCTGGCAAGTGAGGCTTCGATGCGACCCAGTTCGCTGTTGGCGGCCGCCGGAACATCGCTGCCGACACTCGCTGCTGACAGCTTCGCGACGGAATTCATCGGTGGATAGCACAGCCCCTTGTCCGAACAGCCCTGGCTGATCACGGTCAGCGTGAACGGACCGGCAGCCCGCACCGGCAGCCGCAGCGTCAGTTGTTGGCGCAGGGTTTCCACGTCCTTGTCGAAATTCGGGTCGTATTTCACGGTGCCGCGCTGCAGATCCGCCGTGCCCAGCGTGGCGCCCTCAGCGGAAAATGCGAACTTGTCGCGGTACAGGTAGTAACTGTCAGCGATGTCGTACCGGACTTCGATGGTGGCGTCATCCAGCATCCGGGCGCTGAAGGCAAAGGCTTTTTCCGGTGGCAGGAAATTCTCGGCTCCGGCACCCGCGATACCGGACAACAGCAGCGCGCCAAGCACGAGCTTCAGGTAACGGTGCAGCATCTCACGCATGGGAATCCGGCATCGTCTCGGTCGCTACCCAGTGCAGGTAAGGAGCGTAGCCCTCGGAAAGTGGCCAGGCAATGACTTCCGGCAGGTCATAAGGATGCGCAGCGACCAGCGCCTGCTGCAGATGCGGATAGTGACGGCGCGTGGTCTTGATCAGGAGCGTGACTTCATTCGCCTGTTCGACCTTACCCTCCCAGCGGTAAACGGATTGCACGCCGGGCAGCACGTTCACGCAAGCGGCCAGTTTCGCATCGACCAGCGAGCGCGCCAGCGTGCCTGCGGTCGCTATATCCGGCGCATTCGACATCACCATCAGTATCTGTTCGTCCGACATCCCGGTCTCCGCATCACTTCAGCAGGCGCTTGCGAGTGAGCACGGTCGCGATATAAAACGCCACCGCGCCATAGGCCAGCAGGATCAGCACATCGCGTACCGGATCCTCGGGCAGGCGCCCCAGCAGCAATGGTCGCACAAGACGGACAGCGGCGCCGAGCGGCAAGATACCGGCTACCGACTGCAGCCAGCCAGGTAGCTGCGTGGTCGGATAGTAGACACCGGAGAGGAAGATCATCGGTGTCAGCACCAGCGTGAAATAGTAGGTGAAAAAATCGTAGGCTTTGGCGATCGCATTCACGATCAGCGCGATTGATGCAAAGCTCACGCCGGTCAGGAACAGCAGCGGTGGTACCAGCAGCGTGGTGGGGTGCAGCCCGATGCCGAGCCCGAACAAGACCAGCAGGATCGCCAGGCCCGAGATCATCGCTTTGCTGGCCGCCCACAGCATCTCGGCCAATACGATGTCGTCGAGCTCCAGCGGGGTATTCAGCAGGGCTTCCCAGGTTTTTTGTACGTGCATCCGCGAGAAGGCCGAGTACAAAGACTCGAAGGACGACGCCATCATCACCGACATGCATATCGCGCCGCTGGCGAGAAATTCGATATACGGCACACCGTCAATCTGCTGCAGCAGGCTGCCGAGCCCATAGCCGAAGGCCACCAGCGTGATCATGGGTTCGGCGATGTTGCCGATCACGCTGGCGATCGCGAGTTTGCGCCACACCAGCAGATTGCGCCGCCACACCGGCACGAAACGTCCGCTCAGACTGGGCAGACGATAGATCCATGCGCTCATCTCAATCCCTCATTTCACGGCCGGTCAGTTTCAGAAACAGATCTTCGAGATTGGCGGGCCGGTGCAGATAGCGCAGACCGACCGCATGCGACAGACTCTGCATCAGCGGCTCAACCCGGTCGGTGTAGCAAAACACCGTATCGCCGCTGATCTCAATGCGCTCGGCCAGCGCGTGCGCGTGAGCGGCCCAGTTGGCAGCATCGTCGCCATACACTTCCACCACCTGCGATTCGATATGTTGCGCGATCAGATCTCTCGGCTCACCCTCGGCGATCATCCGACCGTGGTCGATCACGGCTAAGCGATGGCAGAGGCGCTCGGCCTCATCCATGAAGTGCGTGGTTAACAGGATGGTCTTGCCGGCAGCGAGCAGGGTCTTCAGACGGTCCCAGATCATGTGCCGCGCCTGTGGGTCCAGACCGGTGGTGGGTTCGTCCATGAAGATCAGGTCAGGATCATTGACCAGCGCGCGCGCCAGCGTCAGGCGGCGTTTCATTCCGCCGGACAGCTCGCCGATGCGCGCTTTACGCTTATTCGCCAGATTCGAGAATTCGAGTAACCAGTCCAGTCTGGCCACGATGTCGGCGTGGCGCATTCCGAAGTAGCGACCGTAAACGAGCAAGTTCTCTTCAACGGTAAAGTCAGGATCGAGACTATCGATCTGTGGCACGACGCCGATGCGTACACGCGCTTCGCGTGCATCCTCTGGCACATCATGTCCGACCAGTTGTATCGTGCCGCTTTCGGGCGCGGTCAGACCGAGGCACAACTTCAGTGTGGTCGTCTTGCCGGCGCCATTGGGTCCGAGCAAGCCATAGCATTCACCGCGGCGCAATGCAAAGGACATACCGTCGATTACGGTATGCCGGGCGGCGCCCTCGCCATAAGACTTACGCAGGTTATCGACGGTCAGGATAGACATGGAGAAACAGGCTTTCTGGATCAGCGAAGATCTTGCCATAAGCAGACGGCAAAAAAACAAAAGCCAGGCGCAGGGCCTGGCTTTGTGACGCAAGCGTGTGCTGCGCGGCGGGGTTTACTCTGCGACGTCGACCGCTTCGGTCGGCTCCGGACGATCGACCAGTTCGACGAAGGCCATCGGCGCGTTGTCGCCCACACGGAAACCCATCTTCAGGATACGCAGATAGCCGCCATTGCGTGCCTTGTAACGCGGTCCGATTTCGGCGAACAGCTTAACGACCATGTCGCGATCGCGCAGACGCGAAAATGCGAGGCGCTTGTTGGCCAGCGTATCCACCTTGCCCAGCGTGATGATCGGCTCGATGACGCGGCGCAGTTCCTTGGCCTTCGGCAGCGTGGTCTTGATCGCTTCGTGCTTCAGCAGCGAGACGGTCATGTTGCGAAGCATTGCCAGTCGGTGCGACGAGGTGCGGTTGAGTTTGCGAAGTCCGTGACGGTGACGCATATTGATTTCCTTTACAGAGTATGTAATCCAGCTCTTCTATCGCCAACCCTTGAGGAGTTGGCGCGGGCCGGTAAAGTTAAGACAGCTTGTTGCCGACGGCAGCCCTTGTTACTTGTCCAGGCCGGCCGGCGGCCAGTTTTCGAGCTTCATGCCCAGAGTCAGACCGCGCGAGGCCAAGACTTCCTTGATCTCGTTGAGCGACTTGCGGCCCAGATTCGGGGTCTTCAGCAGTTCGTTCTCGCTGCGCTGGATCAGATCGCCGATGTAGTAAATGTTCTCGGCCTTCAGGCAGTTTGCGGAACGGACGGTAAGTTCCAGATCGTCGACCGGACGCAGCAGAATAGGATCGACGGTCGGTGCGCGCGACGGTGCTTCTGCCGCTGCCTCGGTACCCTCGAGTGCCGCGAAGACGGTCAGTTGATCGACCAGCACGCGGGCTGACTGACGAATCGCTTCTTCCGGCGAAATTACACCGTTGGTTTCGATGTTCATCACCAGTTTGTCGAGGTCGGTGCGCTGTTCCACACGTGCCGATTCGACGGTATAGGACACGCGACGCACCGGCGAGAACGACGCATCCAGAATGATGCGGCCGATGGTCTTGTTCGCATCTTCGGACAGACGACGCACATTACCCGGCACATAGCCGCGGCCTTTTTCGACCTTGACCTGCATGTCGATCTTGCCGCCGGCGGTCAGGTGGCCGATCACATGATCTGGATTGACCAGCTCAATGTCGTGCGGCAGATCGATATCGGATGCCAGCACCGCGCCTTCGCCTTCCTTCTTCAGGGTCAGCGTGACTTCATCGCGATTGTGCAGCTTGAACACGACGCCCTTCAGGTTCAGCAGGATGTCGACGACGTCTTCCTGCACGCCGTCAATCGACGAGTACTCGTGAACTACGCCGGCAATCGTCACTTCGGTCGGCGCATAGCCCACCATCGACGACAGCAGCACGCGACGCAGCGCATTGCCCAGCGTGTGGCCATAGCCACGCTCGAACGGCTCCATCACGACTTTGGCGTGACCGGGGCCGAGTTGTTCGACCTCGATGATGCGGGGCTTCAGAAGATTGTTTTGCATGAATGTCCTTTCAATACCCTCGGCTCGTTACGCCGATAAGGCTGATGGCATATCGAAAAGCTGCCCGTCAGGGACGGGCAGCCGGAGAAATGGATTAACGCGAGTAAAGTTCGACGATCAGCGACTCGTTGACTTCCTGGTTGTAGTCGCCGCGATCCGGCAGGGTCTTCAGGGAACCCTCCATTTTCTTTGCGTCGACCGACACCCACATCGGCAAGCCCGATTGCTCGGCCAGCGACAGCGCCTCAGCGATACGCACTTGCTTCTTCGCCTTTTCGCGGATGGAAACGACCTCGCCGACTTTGACGGAGTACGAAGGAATATTCACGACATTGCCGTTGACGACGATCGCCTTGTGCGACACCAACTGACGTGCTTCTGCGCGGGTCGATGCGAAACCGAGGCGATAAACGACGTTGTCCAGGCGCGATTCCAGCAGTTGCAGCAGCGTCTCGCCGGTGTTGCCCTTGCGGCGATCAGCTTCGGCGAAATAGCGACGGAACTGGCGCTCGAGCACGCCGTACATGCGCTTGACCTTCTGCTTTTCGCGCAGCTGGTTGCCGTAGTCCGACGTACGCGCACCCGAAGTGCGGCCATGCTGACCCGGCTTGGAATCGAGTTTGCACTTCGAGTCCAGCGAGCGACGTGCGCTCTTCAGGAACAGGTCGGTGCCTTCACGGCGGGAAAGTTTTGCTTTGGGTCCGATGTAACGTGCCACGTTATTTCCTTTATCAATGACGCTCCGGGCCACACGCCGCGGAACGCTAGTCCGGTCTGCCTGCTACCGGACGGTGGTCTTAGAACAAAACCCGCCGGCAGGCGGCGGGTCGCTGACAACTACTGCAATAACAATCAGATACGGCGACGCTTCGGCGGACGGCAGCCGTTGTGCGGCACTGGCGTGACGTCCTGAATCTGGGTGATCTTGATGCCCAGCGCATTCAGTGCGCGCACCGCCGATTCACGACCCGGGCCGGGGCCCTTGATCCGAACTTCGAGGTTCTTCACGCCGCATTCGACCGCTACCTTGCCAGCAGCTTCAGCAGCTACCTGCGCTGCAAACGGAGTCGACTTACGCGAACCCTTGAAACCAGCGCCGCCTGACGTTGCCCATGACAGCGCATTGCCCTGACGATCGGTGATCGTGATGATCGTGTTGTTGAACGAAGCGTGAACGTGTGCGATGCCTTCCGCAACATTCTTCTTGACCTTTTTACGAACGCGCGAGGCGGCGTTGTTCGGTGATTTTGCCATGATGATTTCCTTGGTTCCGCTTCAGGATTACTTCTTCAGCGCTTGTGCTGCTTTGCGCGGGCCCTTGCGGGTACGTGCGTTGGTACGCGTGCGCTGACCGCGGCACGGCAGACCTTTACGATGGCGCAGACCGCGGTAGCAGCCGAGGTCCATCAGACGCTTGATGTTCATCGACAATTCGCGGCGCAGGTCACCTTCGACGATGAACTTGCCGATCTCGTCACGCAGCTTCTCGAGCTCGTTGTCGTCGAGGTCCTTGACCTTCTTGTTGGTCGGGACGCCGGTGGTCGCGCAGATCACTTCAGCGCGTGGACGGCCGATACCGTAGATAGCGGTCAGACCGATCACGGTGTGCTGGTGGTTGGGGATGTTGACCCCTGCAATACGTGCCATTCGTTATTCCTCGATCAATAACGTTAATTAACCCTGGCGCTGCTTGTGACGCGGTTCGGTACAGATGACACGAACAACGCCTTTGCGCTTGATGATCTTGCACTTACGGCAGATCCGCTTTACTGATGCGAGCACTTTCATGTGGGCCCTCTTTCTTTCAGTCTTTTGATTGCTTACTTCGTTTTACTTGGTCCGGAATACAATCCGTGCCCTGCTCAAATCATACGGCGTGAGTTCCACCGTCACCTTGTCACCCGGGAGGATACGGATATAGTTCATCCGCATCTTTCCGGAAATATGTCCGAGCACGACATGGCCGTTTTCAAGTTTTACCCTGAAGGTGGCGTTCGGGAGATTCTCAAGAATCTCACCTTGCATCTGAATGACGTCGTCCTTGGACATAAAAGCCGCTAGTTCCTCTTTCTCATCGGGTCGGCATGCCGCCCTTGAAATTTGCCTTGCGCAGCAGCGATTCGTACTGCTGCGACATTACATAGTTTTGTACTTGCGCCATGAAATCCATCGTCACGACCACAATGATCAACAGCGACGTGCCGCCAAAATAGAAAGGCACATTCCACCGCGCGATCAGGAATTCCGGCAACAAGCAGATTAGCGTGATGTACACAGCGCCTGCCAGCGTGAGCCGGGTCAGAATCTTGTCGATGTAGCGGCTGGTCTGTTCACCCGGGCGGATACCCGGCACAAACGCGCCACTCTTCTTCAGGTTATCGGCCGTCTCCTTGCTATTGAACACCAGCGCGGTGTAGAAAAAGCAGAAGAAGACGATCGCGGCTGCATACAACAACGCATGAATCGGTTCACCCGGCGCCAGCGATGCCGCTAGATCTTTGAGGAAACGTACCACGCCGCTACTGGTATCACCGGTGGTGAACCAGCTCGTGATCGTTGCTGGAAACAGGATGATCGATGATGCAAAGATCGGCGGGATCACACCTGCCATATTCAGCTTCAGCGGCAGATGGCTGCTCTGACCACCGTACACCTTGTTTCCTACCTGACGCTTCGCATAGTTCACGAGAATCTTGCGCTGGCCGCGCTCGATGAACACCACCGCGAACGTCACCAGACCAACCACGATGCAGATCAGGATTGCCGACAGCGCATTCATCGAGCCGGTGCGAACCAGTTCGAACAGACCACCAATTGCGCTCGGCAGACCGGCTGCGATGCCCGCAAAAATAATGATCGAGATACCGTTGCCCAGACCACGCTCGGTGATCTGCTCGCCAAGCCACATCAGAAACATCGTGCCGGTCACCAGTGTCACCACAGTGGTGAAGCGGAATGCCAGACCCGGATCGATCACCAGGCCGGCCTGTGCCTCAAGCGCTACCGCAATGCCCAGCGCCTGAAACGTCGCCAGCACCAGCGTGCCATAGCGCGTGTACTGCGTAATCTTGCGTCGACCCGACTCGCCCTCTTTCTTCAGCGCTTCCAGCTGCGGCGACACGACCGACATCAGCTGCATGATGATCGACGCCGAGATGTACGGCATGATACCCAGCGCGAAAATCGTGAAGCGAGACAGTGCGCCACCGGAGAACATGTTGAACATGCCCAAGATGCCGCCGCGATTCTGGTTGAATAGCGCTGCCAGTTGTACCGGATCGATACCCGGAACCGGAATATGCGCTCCCACGCGGAACACGACCAGCGCGCCCAGCAGGAACCACAAGCGACCCCACGGGAATCCGCTTGCTGAGCTTTTCGCGAGTTTGGGAGAAGTTGCCACTATGTCCTGATTCCGATTCCTGTTGCCGCTTACTCGACCGAGCCGCCAGCGGCTTCGATCGCAGCCTTCGCACCTGCGGTAGCGACGATGCCTTTCAGCGTGACCTTCTTGCTCAGCTCACCGGCCTTGATCACGCGCACCGAGCGCGCGAGTTCGGACACGAGGCCAGCTTGCTTCAGCGCGAGCATGTCAATCTGGTCGACCGGCAGCTTCGCCAGGTCGCTCAGGCGAACTTCGGCCTTGAACGGCTTGGCCTGCGACTTGAAGCCGCGCTTCGGCAGACGGCGCTGCAGCGGCATCTGTCCGCCTTCGAAACCGACTTTATGGAAACCGCCGGAACGCGACTTCTGACCCTTGTGACCGCGACCAGCGGTCTTGCCGAGGCCGGATCCGATACCGCGACCAACGCGACGCTTTGCGTGCTTCGCGCCTTCTGCGGGTTGAATTGTGTTCAGTTGCATCTGATTCTCCGTTCGCAAGCGAGGCTTACGCCAGCACTTTCACGAGATAAGCGACCTTGTTGATCATGCCGCGAACTGCCGGAGTGTCTTCCAGGACGCTCTCCGAGTTCAGCTTGCGCAGACCCAGGCCACGGACAGTCGCGCGATGCGACTCTTTCGTGCCGATCAGGCCTTTGACCAGCTTGACTTTGACTGTGTTTGCCATGTCGTTCACCTTAGCCCAGGATTTCCTCGACCGACTTGCCGCGCTTGGCAGCAATTTCGGACGGGGTATTCATCTTCGACAGACCGTCGATGGTTGCGCGAACCATGTTGTACGGGTTGGTCGAACCATGCGACTTGGCGACGACGTTGGTCACGCCCATCACCTCGAAGATCGCGCGCATCGGGCCTCCGGCGATCACGCCAGTACCTTCTTTGGCCGGGATCATCATGACTGCCGAAGCGCCGTGCTGACCGTGAACGGTGTGCTGCAAAGTACCGTTCTTCAGCGTGACCTTGACCATCTTGCGACGCGCTTCTTCCATTGCCTTTTGCACGGCGACCGGCACTTCCTTCGACTTGCCCTTGCCCATGCCGATGCGACCATCGCCATCACCCACCACAGCGAGTGCGGCGAAGCCCATGATGCGGCCGCCCTTCACCACTTTGGTGACGCGATTAACCGCGATCATCTTTTCGCGCATGCCGTCGTCCGGCTTGTCGCTCTGCATTTTCTGCTGCATTTTTGCCATGATCAGTATTCCTTAGAACTTCAGGCCGGCTTCGCGAGCTGCATCAGCAACTGCTTTCACACGACCGTGGTAACGGAAACCGGAACGATCGAACGCCACGGTGTCAATGCCTGCCTTCAGCGCCTTCTCGGCCACACGCTTGCCAACCAGCGCAGCAGCAGCGGAGTTACCGCCCTTGCCCGATTTGCCAGCCAGTTCTGCGCGGACTTCGGCTTCCGCAGTCGATGCGGAGGCCAGTACCTTCGCGTCCGGTCCGAAGATGGTGGCGTAGATGTGCAGGTTGGTGCGATGCACGGAAAGGCGATTGACCTTGAGCTCGGCGATCTTTGCACGCGTCTGGCGTGCGCGGCGCAAGCGGGATGCTGTCTTGTCCATGTTCAACCCTTACTTCTTCTTGGTTTCTTTGATCACCACAACCTCGTCCGCATAACGGACACCCTTGCCCTTGTAAGGCTCGGGGCTGCGGTAGGCGCGCACTTCTGCGGCAACCTGACCCACCTGCTGGCGGTCGATACCTTTGATCAGGATTTCCGTCTGCGACGGGGTCTCGCACTTCACACCGGCCGGCATCTGGTGCACGATCGGATGCGAGAAGCCCAGCGACAGATTCAGCTTGTCGCCCTGTGCCTGCGCTTTGAAACCCACGCCAACCAGTGACAACTTCTTCTCGAAGCCCTTGGTGACGCCATTGACCATGTTGCTGACCAGCGCGCGTACCGTACCGGACATCGCGTTGGCTTCACGCGATTCATCGGCCGGCGCAAAGGTCAGCGTATTGTTTTCATTCTTGATGACGACCTGACCCGTCAGCGGCAGCGACAACGTGCCCTGCGGACCCTTGACCGTGATCTTGTCTGCCGTGATCGTCACTTCGACGCCAGCCGGCAGTGGGATCGGCATCTTACCTACTCGAGACATTCTGCTTCCCCTTTATCAGGCCACGTAGCACAGGATCTCGCCACCGGTACCGGTAGCGCGCGCCTTGCGATCGGTCATCACACCCTGCGGCGTCGACACGATGGTCACGCCCAGGCCGTTCATCACGGTCGGGATCTCTGACTTACCTTTGTAGATACGCAGGCCAGGACGTGACACGCGCTCAATGCGCTCAATCACGGGACGACCGGCGTAGTACTTCAGCTCGATCGACAGCACCGGCTTGCCACCTTCTCCGGCGACAGCATAGTTTTCGATATAGCCCTCGTCCTTCAGGACGCGGGCGATCGCCACTTTCAGCTTCGACGACGGCATTGCCACGGTCGTTTTGTTGACGCCCTGCGCATTGCGGATACGCGTCAGCATATCGGCGATAGGATCACTCATACTCATTGCTTAGTCTCCTATTACCAGCTGGCTTTGGTCATACCCGGGATCTCGCCGCGCATGGCGATTTCACGGAGCTTGATACGGCCGAGGCCGAACTTACGGAAGGTGCCACGCGGGCGACCGGTCAGCGCGCAACGATTGCGCTGGCGGTTCGGTGCCGAGTTACGCGGCAACGCCTGCAACTTCAGGCGAGCGTCGTAGCGCTCTTCTTCCGATTTCGACGTATCGTCGATGATCGATTTCAACTCGGCGCGCTTGGCAGCGTACTTCTTCACCAGTGCGGCGCGCTTCTGTTCACGGTTAATCAGTGCCAGTTTTGCCATGGCAGCCTCAGTTTCTGAACGGGAATTTAAATGCGGCGAGGAGCGCTTTCGCTTCTTCGTCGCTCTTGGCGGTCGTGGTAATGCTGATATTCATGCCACGCAGCGCATCGATCTTGTCGTACTCGATTTCCGGAAAGATGATTTGCTCTTTCACGCCGATGTTGTAGTTACCACGGCCGTCGAACGACTTGCCGGACACACCACGGAAGTCACGCACGCGCGGGAACGCAATCGTGACCAGGCGATCCAGGAATTCATACATGTGCGCGCCACGCAGCGTCACCATGCAACCGATCGGATAGCCTTCGCGAATCTTGAAGCCTGCGATCGCCTTGCGGGCCTTGGTGATGACCGGCTTCTGACCAGCGATCTTGGTCATGTCGCCGACCGCGTGCTCGATGATCTTCTTGTCAGCCACTGCTTCACCCAGACCCATGTTCAAGGTGATCTTGGTCAGACGCGGCACTTGCATGCGCGACTTGTAGCCGAACTTCGAGGTCAATGCCCCGACGATCTCTTTTTCGTAAATATTCTGGAGACGTGTCATGAATTACACCTTCACCGCTTCGCCGGTGGACTTGTAGACGCGGACACGCTTGCCGTCCACTTCCTTCATGCCCACACGATCAGCTTTGCCCGTGGCCGCATTGAACAGCGCGACGTTGGACACATGAATCGGCATCAGCTTGTCGATGATGCCGCCGGTTGCACCCGTCATCGGGTTCGGCTTCACAGCCTTCTTAGCCACATTGATGCCATCAACCACAATGTGGTCTGCATCAACGCGCTGCTGGACGCGGCCACGCTTGCCCTTATCCTTGCCGGTCAGGACGATGACCTCGTCACCTTTAATAATCTTAGCCATGACGACTCCTTACAGAACTTCAGGCGCGAGCGACACGATCTTCATGAAGCGCTCTGTGCGCAGCTCACGAGTAACCGGGCCAAAAATGCGCGTGCCGATCGGCTCCAGCTTCGCGTTCAGCAGGACGGCAGCATTGCCATCGAAGCGAACGAGCGAACCATCCTGGCGACGCACGCCTTTCGCGGTACGGACGACGACCGCGTTATAGATCTCACCTTTTTTGACGCGACCACGAGGGGCGGCACGTTTGATGGTGACCTTGATCAGGTCGCCAATGCCCGCATAGCGGCGCTTGGACCCGCCCATCACCTTGATGCACAAAACTTCTTGCGCACCCGTGTTGTCGGCTACTTCGAGCCGGCTCTCAGTTTGAATCATGATTTCTCTTTCCCAACTTAATCCGCGCCGGGCGCACGATGCGCCGTTTTACGGTCAGTCTTGGTCCCGCCAGAACTCCCGATGAACGGAAGCGCCGATTGGGTTGACAAAAAGCTACGAAGTTTACTTCTGCTGCCGCGACGTTAATCCACTGGATTAACGTCGCTCCCGCCGTAAGCAGGGAAGCCCGACATTATGCAGCACATAACGTCGGGAGTGCAAGCCTTAATTAAACAGCCTGAGCGGTCGTGACCACTTTGGTGACTGTCCAAGCTTTGGTCTTGGAGATCGGGCGGCCTTCCTGGATCTCGACGGTATCGCCAGCTTTCGCGACGTTACCTTCGTTGTGCGCGTGATACTTGTTCGAGCGCACGATGATCTTGCCGTACAGCGGATGGCGGACTCGACGCTCGATCAGGACCGTGACGGTCTTGTCCATCTTGTCCGAAACCACGGTACCGACCAGGGTGCGCTTCAGCGATTTCTTTTCTGCGGTCGCATTCATTTAGGCGTCCTTCTGGTTGATCACGGTCTTCACACGCGCGATATCGCGACGAACCTTCTTCAGCTGCGAGGTGTTGCTTAGCTGTTGGGTCGCGATCTGCATGCGCAGGCCGAATTGGGCTTTCAGCAGGTCGTTCAGCTCTTTCTGGAGCGCGGCCTTGTCCTTGCCTTGGAGTTCAGATGCTTTCATGACTTGCTCCCTTATTGGCCGACCTGGCGTATCACGAAGGTCGTCTGCAGCGGCAGCTTAGCCGCAGCCAGACGGAACGCTTCGCGTGCCAGCGCTTCATCGACACCATCCATCTCGTACAGCACTTTGCCTGGACGGATTTCCGCGACGTAGTACTCCGGGTTGCCCTTGCCGTTACCCATACGGACTTCAGCCGGCTTTTGCGAGATTGGCTTATCCGGGAAAATACGAATCCAGATGCGGCCACCCCGCTTAATGTGACGGGTCATTGCGCGACGTGCCGACTCGATCTGGCGCGCGGTCAGACGACCACGACCAACAGCCTTCAAGCCGAATTCGCCGAACGACACCGCGGTGCCGCTGTCGTGCGAGATGCCGCGGTTGCGACCCTTTTGCTCTTTGCGATATTTTCTACGTGCTGGTTGCAGCATGTTTATTCTCCTGCCTTCTCAGCCGGCGCAGCGGGTGCGTCAGCCTTTTTCGCGCGAACGCGCTTGGCGGCCGGCGCAGCGGGTGCGGCTCCGGCGCCAGCTTCGGCGGCGGGCTTGCGGGCGGTACGGCCGGCAGGCTTGCCATCATCACGGCGCGGACCACGGCGCTTGCGATCGTCATCTGACGGCGTCTCGATGACCGGCGTTTCACCACTGGCCAGACGATCGCCCTTGTAAACCCAGACCTTGATACCGATGATGCCGTAGGTCGTCTCGGCTTCGCCGAAGCCGTAGTCGATATCAGCGCGCAGCGTGTGCAGCGGCACACGGCCTTCGCGATACCACTCGGTACGGGCGATTTCGATACCGTTCAGACGGCCCGACGACATGATCTTGATACCCTGCGCGCCCAGACGCATCGCGTTCTGCATCGCACGCTTCATGGCGCGGCGGAACATGATGCGCTTCTCGAGCTGCTGAGCGATCGAATCGGCGATCAGCTGAGCATCCGTTTCCGGCTTGCGGATCTCTTCGATGTTCACGTGTACCGGCACGCCCATCATCTTGGCCAGCGCAGACTTCAGAACTTCGATGTCCTCGCCTTTCTTGCCGATGACGACGCCAGGACGCGAGCTGAAAATCGTGATGCGCGCGTTCTTTGCCGGACGCTCGATCAGCACACGGCCGACCGATGCGTTCTTCAGTTTCTTCTTCAGGTAAGCACGGACCTTCAGATCTTCTTCGAGCATGCTCGCGAAGTTGCTGTTGCCTGCATACCAGCGGGAACCCCAGTTACGGGTGACGGCCAGACGAAAGCCAGTCGGATGAATTTTCTGTCCCATCGTGACTCCCTTAGTTACCGACAGTCACGTAGATGTGACAGGTTTGCTTAGAAATGCGATCGCCGCGGCCTTTTGCGCGTGCGGTGAATCGCTTCAGCACCGCACCTTTTTCCACGTAAATCACCTTGACCGTCAGTTCGTCAATGTCGGCACCATCGTTGTGCTCGGCGTTCGCGATCGCGGACTCGAGCACTTTCTTGATGAGGACGGCACCCTTCTTCGGGCTGAACGTCAGAATGTTGAGCGCTTGTTCGACTTTCTTGCCGCGAATCAGGTCGGCAACCAGGCGGCCTTTTTGTGCCGACAGGCGTGCGCTGCGGTGGCTAGCTTTAGTTTCCATGTCAGGACCTTATTTCTTGGCTTTCTTGTCGGCTGCATGACCCTTGAACGTACGGGTCAGCGCGAATTCGCCGAGCTTGTGACCGACCATGTTCTCGGACACGTAGACCGGCATGTGCTGCTTGCCATTGTGGACAGCGATCGTCAGGCCGATGAAATCCGGCATGATCGTCGAGCGGCGCGACCAGGTCTTGATCGGCTTCTTGTCACGGCTGGCTTGAGCAGCTTCGACCTTTTTCAGCAGGTGGGCGTCGCAAAACGGCCCTTTTTTCAGTGAGCGTGCCATGTGTTATTCCTTATTTCTTGCCGCGGCGCGAGACGATCATCGAAGTCGTGCGCTTGTTGCGACGCGTCTTCTTGCCCTTGGTCTGCTGGCCCCACGGCGACACCGGGTGACGACCTGCTGCAGTTTTGCCCTCACCACCACCGTGCGGGTGATCGATCGGGTTCATTGCAACACCGCGCACTGTCGGGCGGATACCGCGCCAACGCGTTGCACCGGCCTTACCAATCTTGCGCAGGTTGTGCTCGCCGTTGCCGACTTCACCGATGGTGGCGCGGCACTCAACGTGAATGCGGCGAACTTCGCCTGAGCGCAGGCGAACCTGAGCGTACACACCTTCACGCGCCATCAGCACGACGGCAGCGCCAGCGGTACGCGCGATTTGTGCGCCCTTACCCGGCAACATCTCGACGCAATGCATCGTCGTACCGACCGGAATATTGCGGATCGGCAGGCAGTTACCGGCCTTGATCGACGCCTCCGAGCCACTCATCAGCTGGTCACCCACCGCGACGCCCTTCGGCGCGATGATGTAGCGACGCTCACCGTCTGCATAGCAGAGCAGGGCGATGTTGGCACTGCGGTTCGGGTCATATTCCAGACGCTCGACCTTCGCCGGGATGCCGTCCTTGTTACGACGAAAATCGACGATACGGTAATGCTGCTTGTGACCACCACCCAAGTGACGGGTAGTGATGTGACCATTGTTGTTGCGACCGGCGGACTTCGACTGCTTCTCAACCAGGCCCGCAAACGGACGGCCCTTGTGAAGATCAGGATTGACCACCTTCACCATGCCACGACGGCCTGGTGAGGTCGGCTTTAACTTAACGAGTGCCATTACTTAGCCTCCTCGGTGAAGTTGATTTCCTGGCCCGGCTTCAGCGACACGAAAGCACGGCGCGTGTGGTTGCGGCGACCAGTAAAACGACCCGAGCGCTTGACCTTGCCAGCGCGGTTCGCGACCTGCACCGACTCGACCTCGACCTTGAACAGCATCTCGACCGCTGCCTTGATTTCCGGCTTGGTTGCGTCCGGAGTCACCAGGAAAACGACTTGTTCGTTCTTCTCCGCGACAAAGGTGGCCTTTTCCGAAATCACCGGAGCCAGCAGGACCTTCATCAGGCGCTCTTCATTGTGTTTGATGACTGCACTCATGCCAGCATCTCCTCAATCTTTGCCAGCGCGGGCTTGGTGATCAGCACTTTCTTGAAGAACACCAGCGACACCGGGTCGGCATGACGCGGCTCGCAAATCAGCACATTCGGCAGGTTGCGCGATGCCAGCAGCAGGTTCTCGTCGAGGTTATCGGTAATCACCAGCACCGAATCCAGACCCATACCCTTGAGCTTCTGCGCGAGCAGCTTGGTCTTAGGCGCCTCGAGCGACATCTCTTCGATCACGGACAGGCGGCCTTCGCGAGCCAACTGAGAAAGGATCGAGCAGACACCTGCGCGATACATCTTCTTGTTAACCTTGTGCGAGAAATTCTCTTCCGGGCTGTTCGGGAAAGCACGACCGCCTCCGCGCCACAGCGGCGACGACGACATACCGGCACGAGCACGGCCGGTGCCCTTCTGGCGCCATGGCTTTTTCGTGGTGTGCGAAACTTCTTCGCGGTCTTTCTGCTTGCGATTGCCGCTGCGCGCGTTCGCCTGATAGGCGACGACAATCTGATGGATCAGCGCTTCGTTGTAATCGCGACCGAAAATAGTGTCCGGTGCGGCAACGTTCGACGATGCTTGACCTTGTGCATTCAGGAGCTTGAGTTCCATCGTTTACGCTCCTTTCTTTGCTTTGACCTTGACGGCCGGCAGAACGATGACATCCGCGTTCTTCGCGCCCGGGACTGCGCCCTTGATCATGATCAGCTGGCGCTCAGCATCAATGCGAGCGACTTCCAGGTTCTGTACGGTCGAGGTCACGTCACCCATGTGACCGGTCATGCGCTTACCCGGGAAAACGCGACCCGGATCCTGCGCCATACCGATCGAGCCCGGCACATTGTGCGAACGCGAGTTACCGTGGGTCGCACGACCCGAAGCAAAGTTGTAACGCTTGATGGTGCCCGCGTAGCCCTTACCGATAGTGACGCCCTGGACGTCCACCTTCTGACCAGCCTCGAACAGGCTGACGGCGACATGGTCGCCCGGCTTGAACTCGGCAGCTTTCGCTGCGTCGACACGGAATTCCTTGAGAACGGTACCGGCTTCGACACCGGCCTTGGCGAGGTGACCCGCTGCGGCTTTACTCACGCGGCTGGCACGGCGCTTACCGAAGGTGACCTGAACGGCGGTGTAGCCGTCGGTTTCAGGCGTTTTGATCTGCGTCACGCGGTTGTCAGACACATCAACGACGGTTACAGGGATCGAATCCCCGTCATCCGTGAAGATGCGCATCATGCCAACCTTGCGACCAAGAAGGCCCAGGCTCATCTTTTTCTCCATTCCCACCTGCGATTGGGCGGGGCTGTGTTTAAAAATTCAAAAGGTCAAAGTCCACGGACTTTGCCAAGCCGGCGATTATAGCGCGAGATTTTATTTCCCACAACTGCGAGACTAAAGTCTCGCGCTGCCATGCCGTTTTGCTATTACTGCAGCTTGATTTCCACGTCCACGCCGGCCGGAAGATCCAGCTTCATCAGCGCGTCGACCGTCTTGTCGGTCGGATCGACGATGTCCATCAGGCGCTGATGGGTGCGGATTTCGAACTGATCACGCGACGTCTTGTTCACGTGCGGCGAACGCAGCACGTCCCAACGCTGAATGCGGGTCGGCAGCGGAACCGGGCCCTTGACTACGGCACCGGTACGCTTGGCGGTATCGACGATTTCCTGTGCCGACTGATCGATCAGGCGATAGTCAAATGCCTTCAGGCGGATACGGATTTTTTGCTTTTCCATCGTGCTTCCTTAAAAGAGCGAACCGCGGGCGGGTCAGCCCGCGGCATGTATTTCAGACGCCCGGTCACCCGGGCTGGCATTTACTCGATGATCTTCGCGACCACGCCGGCGCCGACGGTACGGCCACCTTCGCGGATCGCAAAGCGCAGACCTTCTTCCATCGCAATCGGGTTGATCAGCTTGACCGTGATCGACACGTTGTCGCCC